>Ga0209727_1001377_pt1 | contig 20342 bp, 14 predicted proteins | sample RifGroC1_FD_183995 | JGI IMG/M metagenome (GOLD analysis project Ga0209727, IMG submission 183995) | Groundwater microbial communities from Rifle, Colorado, USA - Groundwater C1 (SPAdes) (version 2) | ecosystem: Environmental > Aquatic > Deep subsurface > Groundwater | place: Rifle, Colorado...
TAATATTATTTTTTCAACCTGTTCCCTTTTTCTATTCCTACTAGCCTGTTTTTCGAGGCCAAAATCAATTGCTTCATCTTCGGTAAAAGAAGTATCGATAATAAACTTCAAAAGTATGCACGCTTCATTTTCTTTTAAATTTTGTTCGGCGATTCTTATGGATAGCAATTTTTGCGGAGGGTAGTTTTTAGAAAACTGTTTTGAGCAAAGTATTACCACATCCTCATCCTTAACAATTCCTGACGCTGCGGTAAAGGTGCCTTCACTTACTGCTTCGATCGGTTTTACCCCGCCGTCCCGCATAAGATAACTATCAGCGTCGCCTACCCCCACTGCGTAAAATACGTTTCCCCACAAAACTCCGGCAGTAACATTCAGCTGTACTCCCGCAGGTTCTGCACTTAGCGCGTCGTTTGAGAGTTGTAATATTTTTTCTTTTGCTTCGACGATTGCCTTTTCCAGAGATTGAATAGGGGAGATGTTGTCCGATTGAAAATAACTGTTGTGAAGGATATCGCGTAGAACACGGTCTGTAAGCGCGGTGTCGAAATTGGCTGTTCCTGTAATTTCGTAGACGGCGTAAATACTTCCTTTTTTAAGTAGAGTTTCTTTGGATTCCGGTTCTATTACTACACACTGTGCAAAAGAAGTAGCAAATTGTTGTAGAGAGGGATTTATTTCTTGGATTTTGGCGGTTAGTTTCTTTTTCATTTTTATAAATTAAGCAAGGCGGCGAGCAGTAAAATCAACGCCGCAAAAAAGTGTAAGCGTCCGAAAAAAGTGAACACACCTCCGAGAGGAGTGGAGAAACTTTTATTCATCAGTTTTATTTGTTTCATTAGCAGAAATGAGAAAACAGTGTAAAGAGCCACGAAAATAAAAACCACAACATCGGTAATTGCGATAATGCCGGCTTCGGGCAATAGGTTTTCTAAGTTAGGCATTGTTTCCATAGTGTTTTACCTTTGCAACTAAATCGGATAAGACATCCCGTATTCTTGAAGGGTCTTCCACCCCGTGGAACTCAAATTCTCTTTTTTCTGCTGCGGTTTGTATAAAAAGGGAACCGATATTGAATGCAACGCCAAACGCCCCGGAAACATTTGAAGTTACGTCTTCAATATTATTCAATGTGGTTTCTGAAATATTTTTATAAAGGAACCCGGTGAAATCTATATCTACAATTTTTTTATTCGTAATTATGAGTATATTGAAAAACCAGCCACAAGCGTTTTGAAGAAAAAATCCGAAAGAGAAGAGGTACCAGAGGACAGTGACTATTAGTACAGAACCCGCGTCGAGGAGAACCGGAGATCCTTCGGGGAGGAAACTAAAAACAAAAGGCACTAACAAAGGAAGGACAAAGAGGATTGCGGTTGCAGCTAACCAGGGAATGGTCAGGAGTGCGGATTTTCTTATCACGTATTTTATTCTCTCGTCGTCGTCCCTTCCGTCATAAGAGGTGGCTTTAGGGTTTTCCTGAAGTGATCCGAGCATGTTGCAATTATAGCATTACGGTGACCGACTTTGTGCTGTGCGGGTTAGTTTCTTTTCTCGAGGTCAAACAACCTACTTCTTATAGCGACGTAGCCGGGAGCCCGTAAATTAAAGACTGTCTTGAACGTGTCTCCATTAAGGGTAACTGTTCCATTGTCCGTTCCGAGTGTGACTTTGGAAGTATACCCGCCGTTGCTAATATCCACGTCAACAGAGGTAACCTTCGAGTATTTTTTGCCGTATTTATCAGCTTTCGAGGCCATTTCATCGAGAGAGTACGGATCCCCGCCCCAGCAGCTTGTTGTAACCGGAGAGATGTGGTCTTTTTCGTCTCCCGTTCCGTTACTCCAAACTACATAAGCATTGAGAATGTCGGCCATTTCTTTTTCTGAAAGCCATGGGTGGCTGTGACCGCAGGTGTCGTTGCTGCTGTAACTTTTTGTGTACCAGGCTTTGTAGAACCAGGGCGAGCCGGCTTTCTTTTCATAAGCATTTCCAGGCCAGCTTCCGTATGTGTCCCAGCCCACATTTTCAATGTAACCTCCTGTAGTAGAAGAGTAGTAAGTAACAACCCCATCGCTTACAATAATGCCTTTTGTGTCATCGACAGCATCTCTCCATTTTGAAGGGGGATTCTCACTTTTACTTTTCAGGAAAACCTGGCAGCTTTGTGTTGTACAAATGCAGCTACCCTTTTTCTGGTACCTGTAAGCGTAGGATCTTGCCGCGATAGCCTGAGCTTTTAGAGCCTCTTTGTGCCAATCGCTCGGCATTTCCGCTATACCATAAAGGTACTTCTGAAAATCCATATCTCCCTGACCTTCTACACACAGCTTGTCGGGAAACCCACTTACCTTATCGACGCCCGTTTTGTAATAAAACTTTATAATATCCTCATAGCTTTTGCCGGAATCCGCGCGCCCTTTTGCGCCGTATTGGCTCATACCTTTGTAATGTGTGTAGGCTCCATAACTGAACGCCGCGTAAGCAGGTTTAAAAGGGGGATCGGGAGTTTTTGATCCGGGGGGTTCGTAATCTCCCACAGAGCCGTATTCATCCCCATACTTTTGTTTCAAAATACTTTGTTGTTTTTCGGACAATTCAGAAATCTCCTCTTCAAGATCTTCAAGTTTATTCTGGTAACCCGACTCCTTTTGTGCTACCTCACTTAACTCTCCCTGCGCAGAATTTTTCCGTGCATCCAGCTCAGCCTTTGCAGCTAAAAACTCTTTTTGTGTATCTTCAAGCTCTCCCTTCAATTTTTCTCCTTCGGCCTTATCTTTTTCGTAGCTGTCTATTTCAGAATTTAATCCTGTAATTATTTTTATTGTTTCGTCGGTTACCGCAGTATTAAAAGCCTGGGATAGGGTAGCGAACTGAAAACCGTTTAAACCCGTGGAAGTGTTTGTTACCAAAAAAGTTTCAATGTCGTTTAGCAGGTGTCTTTTAGAATAAGTACGCACCACTTTGTTTCTAAGAGATATTTTTTCGGCAAGAGAAGTTTTTCTATCGGCAAGTACTGCATTTATTTCATCAAGCTGTTTTTTGATTTTAGTGATTTCATTTTGAAGGTCATCGATCTCTGCTTGAGTAACGCTGATCTGGCTAAGAAGCCCGGAGATTTTTTGTGTTATCTCGTTTTTTGTTTCGCGGATTTGTGAGAGTTTGCTGCTTGTGGATTGATATTCGTCTTCTTTTTCTTCGATTTGTTCGGCGTAACATGCGGCTTTGTCGTCGAGATCCGAGATGTTTTTGCAGGGGTCGTCGGCGAGGGTGGGAAATGCCAACAGTGCTACAACAAGAGAAAAAAATAAAATACGCTTGGCAAGCGCGGGTATTTCTGTATTTTGTGTGCTTGCCAGAACTCTTTTTTGCGGTGTGGGCATACCCCCATATTATACCAGCTTAAGAAGTCTAAATTTATGTATAGCCGTTTAACTAAACCAGTAGTGAGGAAATCGCGATAAAATTTTTGTGGATTTTTAACTGAATTGCTGGTAGATTTTATACAGTAGTATGAAGAGTCTCTATAAAAAGGAAATGCACAACTTACATAATTTGTCGGAAATGCCAAAGCAGTGGTTGTCTACAGGCTTATTTTTACTGCTTATGTTGGGTTTTTCGCAGGGAGCATACGCTCAGTGCGGAGGAGCATCAGAACCTTGTTGTGACAACACCTTGCCCCCATCAGCGGGGGAAACTGCGTGTCTTTCCGGGACTCTCCCCGCTACCTGTGTGTGCGATTCCGGCCTTTTTTGTGTTATTGGGCCCGCGAATCCGTTGGTTAGCACGTGTTCTAAGTGTTCGGACGCAGGAGATAGTTGTTGCTGGAATTGGAGCGCTGATTCGTATGTATGCCAGGGGGATACAATCCATTGCGATCAAGAGTCGAATAAATGTGTCGCTAATAGTTCGTTGCCAACATGTTCAAACGTTGGGGATTCCTGCTGTGTCGCTTTTGGTAGTACAAGGTACTGTGAAACAAATATTATACCGAACTTGGAGTGTAATTCGGCAACGGGATTCTGCTACATTCCCGATCAAACTTGTGGAACCGCACCGTTGAAATGTTGTCTCGACCCGGTCGACCCTGTCCTTAACCCGGGAACCTGTTTGGGAACAGATGTTTGCGATGCTACAAAAGCAGATGCCGCAAGCTCAAAAGGTTATTGTATTGCTCAGGGCACTTGCGGCGGTCTTGACGAAATTTGCTGTACTACCGGAGATCAGTGCAACGATCCTTCGTGGAAATGTACCCTGGGATTTTGCCGCAACGACGTGCCCGACGACTTTGGCGATTCTAGTTACTTCGGGTTTAAGACATATACAGGCCCCATAATAACCGACCTCGCCGGTTTACTAGCCCCAATTTTTAAAATCCTCTTTTATACCGGCGTTTTTGTCGGAATTTTGGGTATTATTTACTCAGGTTATCTGCTTATAGCTAGTGAGGGAGACCCGGGAAGGGTAAAAGAAGGTAAGGACCAGTTTACAGCTGCTATATTAGGCACCCTTTTCGTGTTGTTGTCAGTATTTATACTGCGGGTTATAATTAACAATATCCTGGGGGTTAACTCAGGATTGTAGATGATTTTTTTGAGGGAGGTGTAGAAACTAAATAATTTATATGAACTTATTATCTTTATTAGAAACTAGGGTATACGCAATTGAACCCATGCAAACCGATCCTATACAAGGTATGCAAATAGAGTCAGTAACGTCACTCGTTACACTTATCACAAATATCATTATTATAGTAGGGTTGGCGTTAGTAGTGCTTTTCCTAGCTATAGGGTTCGTTAAGTATGTCACCTCAGGTGGGGACAAAAATGCAGTCGATTCTGCACAGAAAACTCTTACCTACGCAGTTATAGGAGGTGTCGGTTTGTTGTTGGTCTACGGAATAAGAGCTTTAATCCTAGGTTTGATGGGCGGTGCCGCTGTCCCTGAGTACTAATCACGGGGCCACCGCTTTAGTTTGTTGCTAAGTGGGCCCGGTAGGCCCGGGCTCCTGTTTTAATTTCGGACACACTATATAAATGGATCCTTTTGAATGGACAAAAAGTACTGTTTCTCAAGTACAAACAGCTGTAGATACGAATAAGCAAACGGATTTGGCGGGACTCGCCACTATGTTTGCTAATATAGCCATAATCATAGGTTTCGGCCTCGCTCTTATAGGAATGGCTTATTCTTTTGTCATATTTGTAACGGGAGGAGGAGACCCCAAGACCGTACAAAGGGCTAAGAGGTCCCTTACCTGGAGCGTAATAGCACTCTTAGTATCGGCGGGAGCGTGGGGAATTAAGTATGTCTTTTTCACTTTATTGGGTATTGGAGACCTAAGCTAAATATTTAGGAAAAATATGCTCGATTTTTTAAACAAACCAAGTACAAAACTTATTTTAGGGTTTTTGATTTTAGGGGTGCTGTTTTACGTTTCATCGATCCGGGGGACTTTTGCTGCAGAATCTATCGGAGACCCCTATGGATCTACCCCTGCCGGAGAAACTGTAGATATGGACAACCCTACTTGGGATAACTTTGGGAATGTCCTTGTAAGGATATTGAACTGGGCGGTATACCTTGTGGGCATAGTTTTCGTTTTGGTTATAGCTTACGGCGCTTGGAAGGCTTCTATGGCATTGGGGGACCCCCGTGGTCTTGATTCTGCCAAAAATACATGGACCTACGCTTTGTTCGGAGCCCTCATAATAGGAGGCTTTTTCGCAATCTTTACCATAGTCTCAGGATTGTTTGGATTTAAAATTGGATTTGCGGACATTTTCTCGGGGATTATCGATGGTATTAAGGACTTTACAGAAGTTTCCACCCCGCCCCCATCGACGCCTTAATTAATCGGGGGGATTTTTCGTTATTCTCTAATACGCGGTTTCATCAGGGGTATCTTGAAACTGTTCTGAAAATACTTGCTTGAATTTGGTTAAAGGCATTATTTCAAAATTGATTACGTAGTAAACACCTCTGGAAACTTCATTAAATACGATTGCCACACCACTATCAGGGTATACATATACGGTTCCAATGCTGGAGCGGGTAGGATACATGACACTGCCCGGGGTGCCGAGGCCCAGGTTTTTTAACAAATCGTCCACATTTCTTTCAATTTCCGATACAGGGGTTCTAGTCATAGATAAAACTTTTCCTCTTTCGTCAGTAATTATTTGTACCGCTGTATTGTTTTTACTATCGCGGAAGCGTGACAAGGTTAGTCCGCCCCTCAAAGCCTCTGTTCCCTTGAGCTCGAGTTCCGGGGTAGCTTCTTCTACGTCTACCAGGTTTTTACCTATCGAGCTGTCAACGGCAATTGTTTCTACAAATTTTTGTTTTTCGGTAGAAAACGTTGCCGGAGTACCTGTGGGTTTTGGTTTTTTGGTTCCGTAAATTGAAAGAAATAAAACACCTACAATCAGTAGACCTATGTAGGGGTAGTATTTTTTTAGGCTCTTAAAATATTTGTTCATCTCTTTACTCAAATTATACCTAATTAGTGAATCCCCATATGAAATCACGGTGTAGTGGGTACGAGTTCCAAAACGCGTCTTCACTACTTGTGTCTGCGCCGCCCCCGGCGCAAGTCCCGAAGGTATTAATGTTCACCCAGTCTCCTATTGTTTCTGCGAAATCCTCCCAAATGTCGTTGCCGGGGCCGCAGTGGTAGTCATAGGTTGGTAGAGATCCCTCGCTGAACGCTGTATTAAACTCTACGGGTATGCCTAGGCGGTAATCGTAGATGTGCCCCAATTCGTGAGCCAGGAGGTAGTTTATCTTGGGTTGGCTCGTATAGTAAGAAACGCAGGTGTCGCCGAATGTAATTGTGTTGTTTCTGTACGCGCGCCCGCAGTCCTCCCCGGAAATTCTTCTTAAAGTGACGGTTCCGGCGGCACCGCATACTTTTGGTAAGAAAGACCCTGTTTTCTGCGAGATAATTATAAGGGCGTTTTCAAAAAATGGTTGTTCAGTTCCCGATATGTTCTCAAAAACAAAACAGTCCAGAGGTATTGCTGGAGTGCCTATGCGTACGTACCTGATAAAAGACACTTCTTCCTCAGGGATAGCTTCAAAGTTCGGTGTTGTCACTGATATTTTGTTTTTAATTAAGGAATCTTCATAAGTAGCTCCCGCGAGTGTGATAGGCCCAAAAGTTACTTCTGTGGTAATCCCCGCTACATATGATGGTGCAACTTCTATTTGTGTGGGACCCTGCACAGGAGCTTCTCCATCTTTTAACATTGTCACGGTGTCTGTTACGACTATAGGAGCGTCGGGTATGTCCATTTTGGGTGTAATTTTGATAGTGTAAGTCAGTTGAATTCCGGCGGTTAATTCCTCGTTAGGTATGCTTGTAGTTGCATTTAAAGGGAAATCGGGCGCACCGGAGAGAAAATTTATAATGACATCTTTTTCAATTTTAATTAAGGCGTTTTCACCTTGCGGTAAACCACCCCCGGCGTAATCGCCACCATATCCCCCATTATCTCTTGTCGGGTCTATAGGAGAAATTGAGCTTAGGACTGTGCCAAAAAGTCCGTAAACAAGTATGTAAATCATTATTAACGGAATTCCAATAACGTACATAGAAAACTTAACGACTTGCGCGATCTCTTTATCGACTTGAGCCATTGCTTTACTAAGATCGCCCTGTGCCAAAGCACCAACGAAATTTTGTGAAAATTCAACAGCTTTTCTCGTTATAAAACGTATAAGGGGTTTTAAAACTTTTTCTATTAGTTTGTCGAAGATCACAGTACCACCGCCCGTCAGTACGTGCAGACCCTTTGTTGCCAACGCCGCGAGTACATCTGCTGTTAACTTCGAAACTTTTTCCGCGATTATAGTTTTTAATTGAAGTGCGGGGCGTATAAACTTTTGAAAAACAGGATTCCCGAATAGTTTGTGCTGAAGTTTGTTTAGTGCCATCCCCAGCCTTTGTATGTAACCTGCGTACTGGGTTGTGATGTTTAGTGATCCGTAGAAACCATCTTCCTTTCTCAATGCCTTGAATAACTCGAACAGTTTTTCTTCGTCACCTTCTTTTAGATGATCAATGTCTATTCCGAAAGGCTTTGTTGCTCTCAGCCACTCTCTGTAATTTTCTATCTGTCTGTGTATGTACCTTCCCTGGTACGGATCTTTTGTCCACCACCCGACTACCTTATTCTTAAACTTTTCTATCACGTTACCGTCTGCATCAAAAAGATTTTCTTTGCCTGATAGGATATCTTTTATATCCTGGGCACTTAACCCGTTATCTAAATCTGCTAAAAAGCCGGAGTAGGTACCAATGAAGGCTAGTCTTGAATCCCCCAAGAATTTCTGTTTTTCCCCATCCAAGTCAATACTGAATTTGTATCGGAAAGCGCTATTAAAAACCTCGCTGTTTTTCAACTTTTTTGAAACTTGAGAATCGTCAATCACAAGGCCAAAATAGCCTACCTTTGCCAGTCTGTTTTGCAGAAGTTCTCCGGGAGTGTATCCCACAAGTTTTCTGGAAATTCTGTTCCAAACGAACCTCTCCATAAACTTACCTTGAGTTACTGCGTCGTAAAATTCTTCGATGGCATAAGATCCTCTGTCCAGCTCAAGTCTGCTCGCAACCATACGTGCCTGGTTCCCAAAAAATCCCTTGTATGCCGGTAGACCATTTTCCTCAAATAATTTCGCAATTTTTAAATTTCCGTTTTCATCCTGTTCGGTAGCAGCAAGAGTTTCGAGTTTCGAGAGGTAGGCACCTATTTGAAGCCTTTTCTCGTACTTCCCAAATTTTCCCGGCAGTGTTACATCACTATCTATTTTTCTTAGGAGATCTCGCTGGATGCTGGGGTCAAAAAGTCCGCCGCCTGTTAGTTCCTTACCATTTACTTTGATGTTACTGATAATGTTTAAAAGTTCCCGTTCAGATATTTTGTTAACATTTTTTACAACCCCGTTTTTTATTTCCTTGCCTTCAAACTTATTCAAAGCATCCCAAACTTGTTGTAGGTACTCCTTGTAAGCATCCCCCGATTTTTTTAGGTCGTCCGCAATAACTGCCAAACCCTTGTCTTTCAAGTCAATTTTTCTCAATTCCTCTGAAATACTATCTATGCCCCCTTTTCCGGTAGCGACTCCAAGATCATTAATTCCAATGTGCTTTTGCAGGTCTGTTTTCAGAAATAAAAGTCTGTCCTGGAATCTTGTTAATCCGCTTTCCGCTACAGTATCATCTCCTCTTTTTTTCGCCTCGGGATGTCCGGAGTAACGCGCCTCGAGAAATCCCTTTAGACCGTAATCAGCAAATATAGCTGTTCGGCTACTACCCATCTTCGACGCCATTTCCTGCTTGGCAGATAATGCTGCAGCTGCTTTTTTGAAATTCTCTCTTTCTGTAGAATCCTCAAAGAGTTCCCCGAATAAATCCTTTCGCGTCTTTGCTACAAACGCTTTTTTTCCATCTAGTTCTGCCCCCTGTTTTAGTCTGTCACCGCTCTCACCCAGCTCCGGTATTTTTCCGTCTAACTCTTCTGCCAGCGCCCCCGCGAGTGCCCCCAAGAACGTGTCGTGTTTCGAGTCTCTTTTAGGGCCTGCTTTGATGTATCTTTCAACTTCCACGGCATTTTTCGCCATTTCCTGATAACCACGTTTACCACTACTTACTACGTAATCGGCGTCCTTGAAGTTAAATACCCCCGATCCCTGCGCTCCGTCTCCTGCCATCGCTCTTGTAGTAGCAGCAATTGCGCGCCCTCCCGATACTCCCAGCTCGCTCATCTCTCCTTCTTGTTGGATTCCAAGCGCAGCTTTCCATAGGGCGGTCCTAACGTTGTTATCATAGTCGGTAAGGTCAATTGGTGAGGATTCCAGACCCCAACCCTCTTTTTTAAATCTCAGCCCGGTGCCCGCCTTTATCCAGCTTTTAACCGTGCTATCGACGACTTTACCCGGGTCTTTCCACTCGGTTGGGTCGAGAGAAAGACTCACACTTGTAACTCCCGGCATGACGTCTTGGTCGTAATCATCCATTTGTTCTACAGGGATATTTTCCACGCTGTAGATTGCTCTCATATTGCGTTTGAAATCGTCGACGTATCTATCTAAAAACCACTTGGGAATATTGCCGGTATCTATGGACATTTGATCCAACTGCTCCAGCCAATAATCTGCGTAATATTGGTAACCGCTAAGAAAATTTCCTCTAGGGGGTCTGTAGGCTTTCTGCCCTTCAAGATATCCCGGAAAGAGCGGGTTTACTGACTCGCCTTCTTTTCTCGGTATTGACCCTGGAAATAGGGGATTGTCTGCCATATAATAGTATTCTATAATTAGGGGGACAAAAAGGAAACCATTTATTTAGAGGAATTAATGATTAAACCAACTAAAACTTTATTATCCACTGTGATTTTTTCGTTGATGTTTCTTCTTGGAATAAATAAAGTACTTGCAGCCGACCCATGCTTAGTCGAACAGAATATGTTCGACAAGAACTTGCTTAGCGACATAATCGGAATCCCCCTTACTACAAAAGATTTTGTTACATCGGTTGCGACGTCAGCTTACAGTACTGTTTCGGGGTACGGTGTTACTGAGACAGTAGGTTGCTCACAGTATGTTTTTAATACGCTCGGTGTTGAAGGGGAATCGCAATTTACACAATGCGGCGGTACCGCGGATCAAACATGCCAGGAGATTACAAACACACTTCCGGGTCCAACAGGGAGTACCTGGCTCGACAAACAATATGCCAACAGAAGTTCGGGCACTCTTTTAGGATTGGCTTATATGGCTGAGGATTTTACACACAATGAGCCGTTGCCAGCTAACTTAGCTTTTTATGTGAACGATACTATATCCAGAATTCCTATAATAAATAAAACTTACGCCGCCCAGGTTGATTATGGGCACAGTTTGCTAAATTCAATTCTCAATGCATGGAAAGTATTCCGTAACCTTGCTTACGCGGCAATGGCTTTGATACTTCTGTACACAGGGATAATCATTATTCTTAGACGAAAAATAAACAGCCAGTTGGTAGTGAGTGTACAGTACGCATTACCTAGGATAGTAATTGCAATAATATTGATAACCTTCAGCTATCCGATTGGCGCAACTCTCGGAAGTTTGGGATGGACGCTGTTTAAGAGTAATTGGGCTATTGCCGGAAGTATGTTCGTCGATACTTTGAGAGACACCGATGCTGCAGCGTTTGTGGATGCGGGATCTCTAAAAATGTGGGCATTATTAATACCTTTGCACGTATTAGTAGCCAACGGACCTTTGTTTTTGCTCGTCATCCTTTTAGTTATAATTATCTATCTGGTTGCGGGCCTTATTTATAATTTCAAAGCAATTATTTTGTACCTGAAGATTGTTTTCTCCATACTTACGGCTCCTATAGAATTTGCACTTGCAGCAGTGCCGGGCAATGACGATAAGTTTAAAGGGTGGTTTTTACGAATGTTCAAATACGTTATAACTTTATTTGGTATGGGTATCATCGTGCCCCTGGGGACTATAATCGCAATTTTGGTAATTGAGGGATATTCTACGGAGCTGGCAGGAAACGGCGGGGTACTTTTTGCAATGGTAGCCCCGGTATTTATAATCCTTTACTGTTTCGGTATTGGTATAGGGATGGAAAAAAGAGTTGAGGAGTTCCTCGGAACCGGACAGCAGAAGAGAAGATAGTTTTTAAGATAAAAATTTACAAAACCTTCCCCCTTTTATATACGTCGTTTGCAATTGAATAATCTGTGTTGTGCGCGTGTTTTAGTAGGAGTTTTGCGGCTACTTACCGATAGCACGCATTCCACAGAGCACTCTTTTGACTCCACCAGGCACCCCCGTCTTCAGGGGATCCGGCGCCGGCCGTACCGAATGCAAGCTGTTCAATTTTGGGGAAGGCAGTACTCCAATCCCATCCTTGGCATGAACCGCTTCCGTTAGCTAGGGAGGCTGCTGCCGCAAACGTAGCATCAAGGAAATTGCATCTGGAAGCTATTTCTGCTCTTCCATCGGACAGCCCTGCAAAAGCATTTTTATAGGAATCCAATGCGATAGTATTGTTAAACCAAGTTAATATCCAGTCGTATGGACCGACCGCAGCCCCGTTACTGTCATCACATTGGGGAAGTCTGCCGTACCAGGGTAAGCTACCGTCTAACAACATCGCCTCCCCTGAAAGTGAGAAAAGCTGCTGGTATAAGGGTATTTTAGTTTTACCGATAACGCTTAAATAAGTAAGTATCGAGGCTGCCGGCACCTTAAATTTATCTGCCGCAGCATTTACAATGCCGATAAAAGCGGGAGAAAGGGCCCCTATGCTTCCTGTGTCATCAAACTTAATCTGGCAGTCACCGATATTAGCGGGCAACGTACACGATGCATCCAGATTAGAAGTAAGGGTACCAAAATCGATTATCGGCGGTTCAGGTACCGGAGCGAGAGAGCAGTCCCACGTACCGAACCAACCTTTTTCATTGTTATTACAATGGTAAAAAATATCTTCTCCGCCTGTGAAGTAGTTGACATACAGTGCGTGCGCGGAGATCATTTTGTATTCGGGGGAGGCTCCTCCAAAACCTGCTATATCTTTGTTTCTGTTGGTGTTCTTGTTGTCGGTGCCGGCTGGGGTTACAGACGTATCAGCAGAAGAAAAGGCTAGAGTTCCATAAGTTTTGTTTCCGGGCCTTGCCAGTTTTTTCCAAATTTCATTGTTGATAAGAACTGTACTGTCTACATTGTAGGTTTCTCCTTCGTATCCTCTTAATATTTCTTGAGTTTGTTTAAAATTCGAGTCTTTATCTATGTCTGCAGAGCATGCGTAAGGACCGGCGTCCTCCATGTTACAAGCGGGGCCTATTTTGGCAATACCGGCGTCTACCCAACAAGATATAGACATAGCGTCGTCAGGGCATTTGAAAGCAGTATTTCCGTCGGGGCATATATATTCAGCGCAAGGCACTTCGGCTGTTGGGGCTGTAACAAGTAGCGCGCCCTCCCAATATGCCGTGCTTCCAAGCCCCGGGCACCCGTTACTTTCGGTTACTTTAAAACCATAATTATCTTCTATGCAATCTTCATCAGGACCGCCGACGCAATCAATTTTCTTTTGAGCACATGCAAGGCTAAATGGAGTACTCGTTCCTTCAATCAAATCGGTTGCTTGGCAATCGCGGATTACTGATGTGGAAACCTTAGGTTCAGATGTTTCTATCCCACCGCCCGATATTCTGCAAGAGTAAGTTTCTTTATGTTCAAAAACGCCACAACTTTCAACCCTGCAAGTACGGTTAATATCGCCGCTATCGTCGGTAAATCCCAACCTTTCATAGCATTTCCTCCCCGAATCGATTGGGTTCCAGGGATAGCACAGGTCGTTACCCCACATATCCCATGTTACATGTCCTACGCTGGGTTGTTTGAAAATATCCACAAAATTATCCTCGCTCAGATTAAACGTTACTGTTAAATCGTCTCTTCTTTCACCATCTTCTAATGGGTAATCGTTTTTTCTATCAAAATAAGATTTTCCCGTGTCGCTAGTGCCCGGCCAAAGGTATTGTATTGCTAGTTGGAACAACGCGTCCCCCAAGGTTTGGTCATAGGAACCATCCCCGTGGGCAGTAGTTAGGAGACTGTCATACGCGTCGAATCTGTTGATAGTAAAGGAGTTGGTTTCCAATGCTTGTGTTCTGTTAACGCCCGCTGTTGTCCTAAATATAGTTGTAGTGGCGGTTTGAGGACTTTTATCAGGTAATACGAAATCTACCAAAGATTGGAAATAGTGGTCCGGGTTTCCTTGAAACAGGTTATTTATAAGTAATGACGCTTGATTCGCTAGTGTGAACTCTTCCAGGTTTGAGGTGTGTTGGGGGTTGACATTCGAGTTTTCGCAGTAGGCTAAAAGATTTGAACCCGCATCCTCTATTTTTATTGACCCCTGTTGATATATCGCTTTATCTGCTGATGTTTCCCCCGGGCGTTGAAGAACATATGCTAACGGACGTTTTATACCGTCAGCCTCTGCAGTCACTGCTAATTCTGTGGATAATATCCCCCCGCTCATGGGCGTCAGTCCGTTATTTAATGAGTAGTTGTTATCTGAGTAATAAGTTCCTCCCTTAACGGGAATTCCTGCTTTTTCGTTCCCCATGGTGAAAGCTATTTGGTTAGCGTTTGCAGATGCCCCGGGAGCCCAGTAAGTATCGTTTATTCCCTCAAAACCGTACCCCATCTTCATGGAGGTTCCTTTTATACCGTAGAAGTAAGCAAATTCCGGATTCCAGTATGTCTTATCTAATGTGTAGGAGCAGCCGGCCGTTCCCAACCGGCAATAATCCCAGGGAGGCTGAATATCTTTTATTTTAATCTTTTTTCCTACATTTGTGCACACCTCAGTTTCCATAACGGTACCGCCCGGATTTAGATACGCGTCTGACTCCGAACGTAAAATGGCAGGGTTGGCTAAGTTTCTTGCGGGTCCTGCGCTATACTGTCTGTTTCTGTAATCCCCCTCATATCCTGACGACGCGGTATTGCACGATCTCAGTTCTGCACAATCAGGAAGAGTATTTGTTTTATCAGGATCGGTAAACTTTCTAAGGTAGACGCTTCCCTTACAATTACTGAATATAGTGTGAAGCAGTTGGGCGGGGGCGGTAGGGTTTTGAGCGTAACTCACAACGTCTTGGCGGGCTGTCAAATCTTTGAAAAAAAGTAAGGTGTTTTTTATTGGTATGTTTGGAAGAAAATTCATGGTTGTAAAACGGGGCTCTGTGTACAGAGCCTGTTCATAGGTATTTAGATCATCATCAGTAGGGTTTGTTTGACTTGGGCGTAGGCAAAGTTGGCTGACCTCCGGCCAATCTTTGTAAACTGAAAGACAGTCTTGATAATAGAAGGCTCCTTTATCGGGGACGTATTGGTCCGGGTTTAGTAACCTATCCGTGAAGTATCCGAAAACACTACCCCTCGTTGTGTATCTCGAATCTGCTGCTTTCACTCCCAACGTGAAGTTATACTCCACTTGAGGTTGTAGCTCCTTTCCGAAGTACCCTTCGAAAGAAACCGGGGAGTCAGTAGCCAGGGGATCCGGCCGTTTTATATCACAACTTAAAAAAGAACCCGGTGCTACAGGATCTAAAAATTCTCCGGGAGCCTTGTATGTGGAGGTTTCCGGGCATTTAAGGGGGGCATTCAGCACAAAGCTTTGAAAAGAGGGAACTTTGTAGAGACCCGCGAGCTTGCTATCGCAAACGAAAGCAAGGTATCTTATTTGGTTACCTCCAATTCTTCTCATAGTGATGTTGTAATATCCATTTTCGTCCGTTGACGTAGAGGAAAAAGGATGCGTTAAATTACCATTCTTTTTACACGTGGTGTAGTTGGGGTCACACTCATAAACGTAAACAGAAACCCCTTTTGCGGGGGCGTTGGGGTGTGTCGCGGCTCCGCTTCCTGTAGTTACCTCCCGCGGAGTTGCACTTCTTACCACCCCGCACACTACTGATAGACGTGGATCATTGTCAGGATTAATGCAGGTCGTGCCCGGTTCAAAAAGATCCATGGAAGTTCCGGTCAGCTGCGCATAGGTGGGTGTCCTTCCTATTATTAACACAAAAAGTATTAACAAAAAGGAATAAATATATTTTCTGACCAGATATTTGTACCTCATAAAGTCCCTTAAATTATACCATCAACACTGTCGAAAACCTGTTAAAATAGGACCTATGGGAGACTATGTTCTAGCAAAGAATAGAAAAGCTTTGTACAACTTTTCGGTCATTGAGACCTATGTTGCAGGTATTGTTCTAAAAGGCTATGAAGTTAAAGCTCTCAGGGAAGGAAAGGTCAGTTTTGAAGGTTCTTACGTTGAAGGTGAGGGCGGCGAGCTTTATGTGGTCAACTTATACATCGGCCGATACTCAAAACAGTCCAAAAACTTTGTTGAGGAGGATGCCAAAAGGAGTAGAAAGCTACTACTTAATAAAAACGAAACATCAGAGGTATTACGGGACATTTCTGAAAAGGGTAAGACGGCTGTTCCTTTAGCTCTGATTTTGAAAAACGGGTTAGTAAAGCTGGAGTTTGCTGTAGCTAAAGGCAAAAGGGAGTTTGAAAAGAAGGTAGTAACCAAAGATCGGCAGATACAACTGGACCTCGCCCGGGAGTCAAAAGAGATAATGTCCCGCTAATCCTATAGTTATTAATTCCTTCATTTTCGTGGTAAAATACCCGTGTACTTTAAAAAAGGGGATGCACAAGGATTTGATTGAGTCCAATTTCGTGCAGTTGCAAGCAGGGAAGCTGAACCCTTAAATTTAGCAAAACCATAAATGCCGATAAAGAAGCATTTGTAGGCGTGCCAGCAATGGCCGCCGTAGCAGCTTAATTTATTAACGCTGTGGATCCCGTTGCTTTTGCCCGGAAGGGCTTTCGGGGTCTAATAAATCCGGGAAAAGGTCATATCCGTGGTAGCCCTACGGATACACCAAGGATGAAAGATCCGAAGATTTTGGCTTGCGTTAGGGCAGAAAAGGTACTTCAAGCACCCGGCTCTATCTAAGATAAGCTTGGATACGCTTGTAGAGGCTGTATGAAAAGTTCTCAAGACGGGGGTTCGATTCCCCCCATCTCCACCAGAAAAATTTAAGGTCACCGTGTGGTGGCCGTATTTTTTTACCTTAATTTGGAAACTACATATCCTCTGTCATCTGCGAGCACTGTGTCTGTGTAAGTATTTAGGAAATTTCTTAACCCGGCTTTGTACTCAGCTAGACATTCTCCCTGTGAATATTTTACGAATAATTCTTCGTTGGTAATCAGGTATTTTATATTTTCATTTTTCAGAGTTGCATATATGTTTTTGTTGTCCAAAGAGGTGTCAGCAAAAATAAAATCCGATTTCACAATCCTATCCTGGCTGTCGGTGAAATAAGGGTACATCACAGGTGTTTGTAAAAAAGAGTTATCAAGAATTAATCCTTCGGTGTTTTTTTGAAGGTACCTACTGAACTCTCTATTTTTCTTATCTTCGTCTTTATTAATTTCGATGTTTTGTCGGTAGCTCAGTAAGACAACCGTCAGTAGCAAAATTGAATCAACAATTACTAGCAGAACAATTCTTTTTAAGGCTTCTGTTGAAACACCGGTTACCAGAATTCTATAGAAAAAATACAAACTTAAGGGAAGTACAGGAAGTAGATACCAGTAAATTGCCCGGGCAGTCAAAAGAAAACTTATTAGGTACACACAATATATCAAGAAAAAGTACAAGCTTCTTTTGTTGGAATATTCTCTGGTTAACGGCCACAAAAGAGAAAGGAACAACCCTATGTATAGAAAAGAACTCAAGGTGTTGTTGGTCTGGAGACCCGCAGGATCCATATTATTCCCGGCAAGATAATAAAAGGGGTGTAACAAGTACGCTGGAAACCTGGTCTCTTTGCTGTAAGTGGCAAGGTCGAAAACTTTTAAATCTGCGTAGCACGCATCCACAACAGCAGGATTTACTTTTAGAATTTCCTGATGTTTTTGGGCAATTGTTTTTTGAAACAACGGTATTTTTATTCCGAAGGAGTACCCCCACAGCACTATTGGTAAAATTGCAAAAACTACCAAAGTGATTGGGAGTAAAAAATTTCGTTGTTTTTGCACAAACACAAATTCGTAAACGGTGACTGCACCGATTACAGCCGCAATGGGCGCGAAACCAATTTTGATTAATATTCCAAGTCCCAAAAAGAGGCCGAGCAAAGGTATTAATTTATACTGTTTTTCCTCTGTCACCTTAAGGAACAGGAGGTACGAACACACCGCCGCCAGATATAAGAAGATGTCGATCTTGTATTCAGAAAAAGCAAGATTAAAAAATACCGGAGATACAAATAAAACACCCGATAAAAATAACGCTGTAGACTCTTTTGTTCCTAACTTCCGTAGTAGTTTGAACGTGAGTAAGATGCTTACCACGCCTGCTACTCCGTACGCAAAATTGATTGCGGGGTAGCCGGCCAGTTTTCCTATAAAACCCAGCAGATACTCAACCGGATATGGTTTTGTGGTTTCAAAAAGGGGCGCATATTTTCCGTTAGCTATGACAGAGTTTATTACTTTCGTATGAAAATAAGTTCCGTCGTATGTTTCGTGAGGTGTATATACCGTGCCAAGAACTAGAGCCCCGGCGATAACAGCGACTACGCCGGTGATTAATAACATCCGTGTGTTTATTTTTATTAGCGGTCGAACATAGGTATAAAATAAGTAGGCTAAAATGTACAAAAAAAGCAAAGGAAACACATTCAAAAAATTCTTTTCAAAATGCCGCGCCCAGAATACCACAGCACTGACCGGAACAATAACTTGTAAAAAAACCGAAAATACTTTACGCACTTGTCTTTTGATTCCCCAGCCACCCCAAATTATTTAATAGTAAAAAAGATATTCCGAGCATTACCAGCGTGACCAACCATTCAAGATCAGCAAGTGAGTACCAGGGTAGTATTATCAGCGCAACTGCCGAAATCACCGCTAATAACCAGCGCTTGTTGTTAACCAAAGTGCCCACAATGAAAATCAGAGGGACTAAGTGAACAAGTAGGTCGGCGTGCATTGTATGCAAATTTAAAAGCGGCAACAATAAGCAAATTAATCCAAATCCGTATACCGGGGAAAGAGCTGATCTTTTTTTATAAATTGCTAAAAACGAAAAGATATTAAGAGCCGCGATAATGCCAATTGAAATCCACGTATTGTGTGTGCTTCCCAGCCATTTTTGAATGGTATATATAACGGCAGTTATGTTTGTGTTATTAGAGATGTCAGTTCCGTGAGCACCGTTTTCACTGTTGATCAGATAGGGCACATAGGTTTGAACAAAACGTGACCCGAAAACAGCCGTGTTCACTCCGACCAGGAACAGAATTGTAAGTAAAAAAAATCCGGCGTAAGAAAATAACTGTTTTTTATCTTTTGTTAAAAGAAACATAAAGGGAACAAGTAAGAGAAAGGTTGGCTTCAAAAAGAGGAATCCCGTAACAATCCCGGCAACACCCGGGCGCTCATTCTTTAAGGCAGTATAAGCCAGAACCATCAGGAGCAGTAACAACCCGTTTGGGTGCCCCCCTATAAGGGTCATCCAAAAAGAAAGGAATAGTGTTGCTGCCGTGCTATACACGCAGGTTTTAATAAGAGAGCCGCTCAACAAGTAAATTGCGGTAACAATACACACGGAATTTATGAAAACTACAATCCAGAAAGACTTAACCGGATCTTGTACCGGAAGAAGAGAATACAGCCACGCGGTAGTAGGGGGTGTTCTGAAGGCGAGGACGCCCGTGATAAGCTCGGCAGGGTCCGCTCCAGAGATGGCGCGTTGGTAACTTCTTTGTGTTTCGTAGTCGTATAAATTGATAATTTTGCCGTCTCTCACGATGTTTGCTCCCGTAAGATACATTAAAAAATCGGAAGGGCGTTCGGGATCCTGTGTTCTAACGTCAGAAAACTTTGGTAAGAGGTAGTAAACAACCGACCAGGCAACTATAGGTAATATCAAAATATAAAGAACCCAGGGCCTGTTTTTTATTGTCTCCACCACAGGATTATATCTCATTCTATGTTCATTAGAGACTAGTGACTTTCAAAATGCTACGTGCAGGCTACTATTACTACAGGATCTAAGCTTCAATAAGCTATAGGGCATTATCATGAAATACGTTGGTTTAACAACATAATAATCGTTGTGGATAACATATGGAAAACATTTTAAAATACTTATTTCCTCCTAAATGTATTTTTTGCGGGAGCGAGGGAGACATCTTTTGTGATGCTTGTCTGGGGGAGTGCTCACTATTGCCTACCCAATACTGTTTGGTATGCGATTTACCCTCTGAGAATGGCTATACTCACGACCGATGCAGAAAAAAATCAGGTGTATCAGCCCCAACCCGGCTTCTGTGCGTTTACAGTTATTCAGGAAAGGTAAGGGACTGTATAAAATTCTCCAAATACGGGGCAAGACAATTTTTGAGCTTAAGAAAACTATGTATTGAGGCTACTTCTGTTTGCAGTGAAGCGTGGGGCAGCTTAAGTGCAGACTTGTGCTTACCTGTACCGTCTAGTCCCAAGAAGCTTTCTCAAAGGGGATTTAATCAGGCAAACATGATTGCGGAAGAAGTTTCAAAGAAATTTAAACCGACTTTAAAAAAAGATTTGCTGATCAGAAGCAGGAGCACGGAATCCCAACACACTCAGAATAGGGAAGGCAGGCGGGAGAATGTTAAAGGGGCGTTTACAGTGACTAACCCCGGGCAACTTTTAGGTAAAAAAGTTATTCTGGTAGATGACAT
>Ga0209727_1001384_pt1 | contig 20258 bp, 21 predicted proteins | sample RifGroC1_FD_183995 | JGI IMG/M metagenome (GOLD analysis project Ga0209727, IMG submission 183995) | Groundwater microbial communities from Rifle, Colorado, USA - Groundwater C1 (SPAdes) (version 2) | ecosystem: Environmental > Aquatic > Deep subsurface > Groundwater | place: Rifle, Colorado...
CCCGAGAAATGCCATCTATGGCCTCCTGTGTGATATTTGATTCACGCGCCGCTATTGCCTGGCGGATTACCGACTCGAACGGCTTCAACTCAGGGCGGGCGGCGAACCGCTCGTCAAGAACACCGGAGTAAGCCGCTATTTGTTCCGGGGTCGCCTGATCGATTCGCTCGACTATCCCCTTGACCTCGGCAACTATCTTCGGGTCCGCGTTGCTGCGCTGGATGTCCCCTGTCTCCGGGTCAATAGTTTCTTGAGGCCCAACGGCGGCCGGCTCCTGCTTCTTGGCTTTCTTCGCTGGAGCTGCTGCCCGTGGCGGATGTGGCGCGTATTCATCATACTGCTGCCGCTCAACCTCGCCCTCAAACTGCCGCTGGGTCGGCTCCTGCTTCCCGGTCTGGTTTGCCTCGCGCCGGTAAATGGTGGATTGCACATTCTGGACGATGGAATCAACGAGGTCCGCCGTCTGGTCCTGCACCCGCTCGATACCGGAAAACGCCTTGCGCTGCTGAAGCTCTGTTTCCCTGCCCGTCCGCTTTTCCTGGCGCTCAAGAATCTTCATGGCCCGGGCAACCTTCACCGGGTCGGCGTGCAGCTTCGGGTCATTGATTACCTTGCCGGCCCATTCCTCATCTTCGCCGCGGCGCAGGATATAATCATCAATCTGCTTGGTGTACCGGCCGGCGGCCTGCAGCCGTTCCAGGTCGGTGTCCGCCGGGTTGTGCCGCTTGATCAGCTCGAAGAACTTTTCATCCGCTTCGGATACCCGGTTGGCCGCGTCAAGTTTACCGGTCGCCTGCTCCAGAATATTGTCATCGAGGTTGAACCGTTCTCCGGTCTGGACCGCATTGAGCGCATGGAACTTCCAGGCTTCGGCAAATTTCTGATCGGGTATCTCTGAATAGATACGCCCAACAGCTTTCATTCTCCTGTTATTATCAAAAGTCCCGTCAGGATTGAGGGCGTTCAAGTCCTCCTTGACCTTCCTGCGCTCATTGGCCGAATAGGCATTTGCGGCAAGGCCAAAGGTGAGGGTCATTACCGCAACGGGTATGGCCGTTTCAGCCGCCGCCTCAAGCCATGACATCTTCTCCCCTACGCCGGTCCTCGCATCAATATCGGACTGAAATTTTCCCTGCGCTGTTTCCGTCGCCCACTCCATCGGGAACTGCTTCAGTGCGATATTCTTTGCAACCTCTTTCGAGGAAAGGCTCAATAGCTGGCGTAATGCCGTCTTGGTCAGTCCGCCGGCCGCCGGCCCGATTCCTGTAGCCTTGCCAATCCCGGCAGTCAAGCCGACGATTATATCGCTGACAAGCTCGCCGCCGGACTCGATAGCGGCATAATCCCTTGCGGCAACATGCTTTTCTTCTTCGCTAAGTGCAGTGTTCTGGTCAAGTTCTGCTTTCTTTTCGTGGTAAGTCCCGCCGAAAAATGTAAGGCCAAGTGCGCTCAGGCCAGCCGCACCCGCAACATAAGGACCGGCCAATGCCCCGACCGCCGCCGCCCCCAGCGGCACCGCAGATGGGAGCAGCGACCGTACACCGCTCATTACGCCCTTGCGGAAAAAGCTGTCTGTCCCCTGCGCCTCGCCCTGGTCTGGCTTCAGAATATCGTGCTTCCCCGGTACTTCCTCTGCCCAATCATATAGCTTTTGGCCTGTGTCAACCCCGGCTTCAGCAAGCCCACCACCGACCTTCCGAACAGCGTCAACACCGCTACGCGCCAGGCTGCTGCCTAAATCGCCACCCCACCCGCGATTATAGGCGACAGGCTGAGGCCCGGACGGTTCCGCTACCGATGGTTCCGCCTCATCAGGTGCAGACGCGCCAAGCTCAGAAAAGATATCCCCCTCTTCTTCGCCAGGAGACGTTACACCAAGTTCATCGAATATGCTGGGCATTGACGATCCTTAGAGGGAAAAGTTATTCTGCTTCAGCCATGTGTCCAACTGCTCTTGCGACTTGAATTTCCCGGAGCTTTTCAGCTTGTCCAACTGTGCTGGAGATATTTTCTTTGCCCCGGCCCCCTGCCCGACATCCTTGATCTCGCCGCGATTGCTCACAAGGACAGGTTTCTCTACCGCCGTCATATCCACGATCTCGCCGGTCGGCATCTTTTCCAGCGACCAGCTCGCCTCTTTCGGCTGCGGCACATTCCCGCTCAGCATGGCTATCTGCTGGCCGATTGCCGTCCGCTCTTCGTCGGTCTTGGCAGAAAGCATCTGTCGCTTGAGTGCGTTCAGCGGTTCGCCACCCCTGATATTATACCCTGACTCTGCAACTTTCGCCTGATTCGCTGCGATATCGGCGCCCGTCCTCGCACCTTCCAGCCCAAGCCGTGCCTGATCAGTGACATTCCCAAGGTCAACCTGCCTGGCGTCTGTTTGCGCCTTGAGGGTATAGGCGTCCGTCTCCTGCTGCTTTCTGGCCATGATGTCTGCAATTCTGGCATCCCTTGACATCGCTGCCGACCGTGCGCCCTTATCGCTGTAAAGCGCCTTGTAATCCTTCGCCGGGGCTGCAGCAGTCGTTGCGGCAGGGCTCGGGTTCCGCCTGTCAGCAAATAACTTGTCACTATATGCCTTCAAACGTGCCTTCTGATCGTCATAGGCGGAAGTCCTGCCACTGGCTTGAGCCCCTGACGATTCAGGGATACCGGACGTAACTGGTCCACTTTTGTCCGGTAATCCTGACATGTCAACCGCACTGAACGAGCCGCCATCTTTATTCAGTCCGAATCCACCAGGGCGAGAATAACCGTCCCGTGCGCCCTCAACCGGGAATACTTCGCCGGTCCCCTCGTTTTTCATGAATCCCTGGCTGCCGGCAGGTGCGGAGCCGAAGAACCGTTTCCGCACCTGTTGCCCGAAATCAGTACTGTGAGATGGCAAAAGCTGATTTGTGGCGCCAGGCCGCGGAGCCGCCGCAACCGGTGCAGACGTTCGCGGTGGCGGAACGGCAACCGGCTTTTCAACTGGAGCGGTAGCAAGCCGTGCGCGAGTGGCCAGCGGGTCTTGTGGCTGCGTATTGGTCATCGCCTGCTTGTCCCATTCCTTGAGTTTATCCCGAACAGGGTCAATCCAAGTCCGGCCACTGTATTTATCTGCCATTATCTACCCCCTGTCAGGTGTTTCGTCATAAGTATGATGTTCTTGCAACGGCTTGCCATAGCCATCTTGATAACCGCCCCAATACGAAAAGCTTGACTGGGCGCCTCCGGTCCGGCTGCCTCGCCGCTCGTCTTCTGCTGCGATTCTGTTGCCGGCCTCCAGGTGCCGCCTTGCAAGCAAATCAACGAGCACCATCTTGTCCACCAACTCGCCAGTCGCTATCTCTATTCCTGCCATCGTGCCCTCTGTCAGGTTGCGGTTTCTTCAAAACTATGAGTCTCGGTAAGGCTGTCGCTGTGGCCCCAGGTCTCCCCCAACGATTCGGACTTGCTGGAACTGTAGCTCAGCGAGGTATGCACTGCGGTCAAGGCGGAAGCGAGCACCTGCGCCGTGATGTTGGCAATGGCCTCGGATATCTTCTCCTTGAGTCCGTTCAGGGCAACGGTCGCTTCAACCAGGGCCTTGACCTCCTCAACCTCCTTCTGCAGTTCCAGCCGGTCAGCTTCCAGCTTGGTCTTCTGTTCTTCGGTCAGGGCGGCCCACCATTTAGCCTCAGCGTCCACCGCTGAAGCGTAGCCGGTCACTTCGCCCTTGTAGCCTTCGACCAGGGCAGATATCTTTTTACCCATGAGGTCAACGAGCGCGGTATAAGCGCCCATCTCGCCGTCAAATTTCTTGACTACAACGTCGTTCTGTTTTTCGATGACCTCGACGGCCTTCAGTTTGGTTTCTACCCCAAACTTGATACCGTCCCAATGAACTTGCCACGCCCTGACTTTTTCCTGGTACTTCTGCAGGATGAATGTTGCGACGGTCTTCTTTGCCTCAAGAGCCCGATTCTCGAAGTCACTGAAGAACTGTCGTAAAATCTGCTCCATGGCCAGGGCCTTATCAGTGAAGAACTGCGTAGCCTGGTAGGCAAGATCGGCCTGCTTGATCGTGATTTCGGCGTTCAGGTTGGTTTCCTGCTGCGCCCATTCCGCATCTGAGGAAAGAAGGATAGCGGCCTGGGCTCCGCCGGCAAACTCAAAGCCGTCCGCCCCGGTGGCGTCAAGTTTCTGCTGATAAGCCAAGGCGCGCTCTCTGCGCTGCCGTTCTCGCCCCCGGTTCCAAAGATCATCCTCAACATCGGCATCCAACCCGGTCCCGCCATTCTCCAGCACATCGTAGATTTTATTGAACAGACTGGTGAAAATAGGCGAACTGAAGGTGTCAGGCGTATAGTCAAGGTTCGGGTCCGGCTCATCCGGCTCTGTCGGCTCGGTGTAACTCAGGTCAACATCCGGGACCGGGCGGAGGTAGCCAAGAATCGGCACATCGTCCTGACTCGGCCAGTCGTCGGGGAGGGACAGCGTAGGTCGAGTTGGCAACGACCCCCGGCTTATCTCCTCAACCGGGCCGATAGTGACGCCGCGCAGCCGGTCCTGCCAGCCGTCGGGGAGAATGGCGGAGGCATATAGGGCCTGGAGAGAATTGAGCTGGGTAATGATCTGATCCTTCAGTGTAGAAGTAAGATCCCGGATAAACTGATATTTTTCTATCAGTACCGCCGCTCCAGTCGCAGGGTTTACCAGCCCGGCATCGACATCATCAGGATGATTCGTTTCCGCCGTGGATGACACATCAACAAATTCTCCGTCCGCCTTATGGCTTCCGCTCATCTCTCAGCCCTCTTTATTTTCGTTCATTATATCACAATAACAGCGAAATACCAAATATTTAGTTGCTAAATATATGGAGCGAACCGTAATCCAGCCTGTGAGTGCTCAAGCCCTGTAGCCTCCTCAAGTGTTTGGATAGCATTCAGAGATACGTTGTCTCCGCGGATAAGGACGCGGATATAGTCATTATCCCCCGAAGCTGTAGAGAAAACCGCCAACTTGGGGATAGAAAAGTAAAGCATGTTCCCGTCGTCAGATTTGGCGAACTCGTTAAACATGAGGGTAATCCGTTCAAGGGGGACGCTGGAACTGCCTCCACCCATCCCCCATGCTAAACGACGCTGGCACCATACTGCCTTTCTATACGAACCGGGGACCATCCCCCCTGCTATGCCGTTGAGTACGGTCGATTTTGCCCCTTCCGTTTTGTAGGTAGCCGGCCCATGGATAGTGTAATTGACTATGCGGCTCGGGAATACTCCTGTCCACGAGCAGGTGTCCTCGGGCTGTGTGCCGCAGACAGGGGGGTCCATAACGGGAGGATACTGCAGCGGGGAAATCGCCGGCGGCAATGGGTCGTATGCCCCCCGCCCCGAGGCGGGGGTAACAACACCGCCAGGCCCCAACGAGGAAAATTCGTATGTCCCGCCGTCAACGCCCCCTAGCGTGTCAAGGACTGTCTCGCCACCAGCATGGAAAAGGCATAGTTCGACAGTGGAAAGCACATTGACCGTAGGCGCAGAGAGAATGTCGGTAGGGGAGAGGGAATTTACGGCCGCCGCCCTTGCGTAAACTGCCGTACCGTTGTTGATGTCCAGATAGATTAAATATAAAAAATACTGCCTTACTGTCCCGGAAATTTCTATGGTATAGCTAAGCGGCGATGCCACGTAAATATGATCCCACGTTTTGGATATTTCGTACCCATTCTTCCCAATTGACACACCGTTTAGAAAATACTCCATCGTGGACGCGGAGGATACTGACTCTGCCCCGCTCTTCCCGTCGGTATATACTTCCCAGTCACGCTGTCTGGAATATTCAACATTTCGCTCTACCTCAAGGGTATTCGACCCGTTGGTAAGCGTGGTCCATCGAAATAAAAAAGAGCGCAGAACGTCAGATATCGTATGATTGTACGGGTATGATGTCGTGTCCCACTGCTCGTAGTATTCATTGACGTGCTTCATCGGCACTGAATCATCTTGGTCTGCATACAAGGTTTCATTCGCCGGATTGCCCAAGCTGTAAGTGACCGCCTGCGTCACATCGTTATAGTTGGCATGATACTTGACAATCCCGACCATTTCGCGCACATAGATGTCTCCGGACGCATCAGCGTAACCAAAAACCGGGCTTCCCGCCCAGGCCACGTTGAGCGGCGAGGCGTGCAGTTCAAATGCTGTGAGTTGCGATCCCAAGTCGTTGAGCTGGGTACTTATCGTGTCCGATGTCCCGATGGATCTTGACGGTTGAACTTTGGTTGTGATTTCCATGTCCCCGGTATAGTCATCATCTACCAGCGTGGAATCAATCGTCATCACACGAACCCCGTAATTAAACAGCCCATCGTTGACAACATGCGTCAATTCCAGCCGGCCGCTAAAAGCGGCTCCGTTCGGAAACAAATAAGGCCGGGCGGCAACAAGAATGTCACTGCCCAAATACGAGCCAGAATACACCATCAGATGCCTATCAGCTCCGCCGTTTAAGGTGCCTGATGCAATAAATTGACCGAGATGTGGACTCAATACAGGGTTTACCAACTCACAATGCGTAACACCATCCACAGCAACTTCAGTAAGAAACGGCGATCCGTACCCATCTGTACCGCTGCTGTCCGCCCCCGGATTCAGAATCATTCGCCCCATCTGCCCACAAGCCTTTTGATTCTCAACCCCTGCCGCAAACTCATGGCCGACAACCACTACGTTCTCGGGAAGGTACTCGCCGTCATTGTTCGGTGGCGGATTGGGTGGGACCAAACAAAGTACCCTGTCATCTCGCTCAAACCCAAGCGCTGGCATATTTGATCCGAGCCCGCCGGTGTAGCAAAGTCCACAGTTGTACCGGATACTATTAGCTGCAAGATCAACCTCACCTTCAAGCCCAAGTGGCGGAGCGTCGAAGGTCACGGTCATGGAGTTATCAACGAGATTGACATTATTCACCGTGGCGACATAGCAACAGGCCCCGGTCGCCTTGCCGATAATCCCGATCCCATCTATCTTGTCGCAAAGGGTAGTATCCATCTCAACACGGCTTCTGAATGAATTTTCCGCCCAGCACATTGAAGGGCAGTATTCGCCCCCATGAGGACGTCTCCATGACGCACCCGGCTTTCATGTTGTCCGCGTAAGTCATTGGCGAGTCAGGCACCCAAAGCACATAGACCAGATCCCCATCACGATACCGCGTGAAGTCCACCGGCTGGCAGCCGGTCAGCTCGATGTATCGCGTTTTCTTCTGGCATACGATCACGTCATAGGTCAGATGCAGGTTTGTGATATGCTCGATGCAGTCAATTTTCTCAGTGTAGGCCACAACCCCGACAGATACATGACAGCCGCACATGCACTCCTGGCACATCTTGCCCCGCTTCTCGGCGCCGCCCTTAGTCACTATCCGTACCCTTGATAATCCGAACCCATGCCATGCTTCGATGATTACCTTGCCGTCGGTCCAATGGTCGGAGAGCTGCTTCAACTTCTGGAACTGCATGTTTCGCTCCAGGTTGTGCAGCATGGTCATGGCCCGGCCGATGTACTTTGAACCGACTGCGAAATCTCCTTCAATATCTTTTCTGGTCGGGATCTTGCGGTAATCGACCGCCATTAGCACACCTGGCCGCGCACATGCGCAAGCACTCCTGAGCAGGAATCGCCGCCGTCAGCGACAACGCCTGATTCCATAAAGAAGCCCAACTCGCCTTCAACCGCCATCTGCGGCCGTGAATACATAGTAATGCCGGACTCCATGAAGAAGCAGAGTTCGCCAACGGCCCGGGCCGAAATATCCGCCTCCATCTCAATGCCGCTGGTCATGCTCAAACCAAGCTGGCCGCCGGCATTCATGGCAATATGGCTCGCCATCTGAATCCCGGACTCCATCTCGAAGCCCAAATCTCCTTGGACGACAGCGGCATTGCTCGCCGTCATCTGGATGCCGGATTCCATGGAGAACCCGAGATCGCCTTGAATCGTGTTGTTCAGGATGCTGATACCAGACTCAGCGTAAAACCCGAGATCGCCGCGGACCGCCATGTAAATGTGGCTGGCCATGGTGATTCCAGACTCCGTGGAAAATCCCCAATCGCCCTGGGCCTGCATCGGAATGGAATCGTCACCGGTGGCGGCGACGGTCACGTTGTTGAGAATTACCCCACCGCCCCATGACCCTTCGCCTTCAGCCTCTACGGGCGCAAGTGTCGCGCCACCGCCCCATGAGCCTTCCGCCGCCGCCTCAACACTGCCAGCAGTTACGCCACCGGTTCCGCCACCATCGCCAGCAGCAGATACCGCACCGAGCGATACGCCGCCGACTCCACCATCTCCACCATATTCCACATGGCTAATTGCAAGGTCTGTTCCGCCCCAGTTATCGACTATCCGGAGGACGAAGTAGCGATAGGCGGTTGAGTCATCAAGGGCGAAAGTCTCGAACTCTTCTACGTCAGCAGCGGTGTGCTGTGTAAATGTGACAGGGTCTGCCGAGACAAGAGTTAAATCAGTCGTATCCGCGTAGGTGGTATTTGCAAAGGCTGTCGCTGAATTGGTCCCGTAAACTCGAACTGTTTTTGCACCGTCATCAGTCCATGCCCCGTGAACATGCCCGTTACTGATTTTCAGCTCATTTATTTTGCTGGCAACGCCAATATCGTAATTGAACTTCTGACTCCCGGTTATTCCGCTGTCTGCATACCACCTATCCGTCAAGACCTTTGTCGGATCAACGCCCTCGATTTCGCCTGAAAAAGATGACGTATATTTGACGTAAGTGCTTGTAAAAGCAGGTGCGTAATGCGGAGTAGCCATTTACTGAACCGGAACTGTTATCGTGAACGAATCGATGGTCTTGGTATTTCCGGTCACAACCGAAGTGCTCATATTCAGGTCAGATCCGGATGCGGCCACGTCGAAGTCGAACCGGATAAGGGCCTCCCCCGCGTCCGCCCCGGTCGTGTAATCATTGGCGTAGAACCGGCCCCAGGTGATCGTCCCGGTATCAAGTCCGGCGTCGCTCCATACCTGCGCGACATCCTTGGAGACAACACCGTCCACCACCGCATCGAACAGGAGCCCGTTCGTATCGGTCCCGCCGGCAAACGCCCCGGAGCTTTCAGAGATGAGCAGGAGAAGCGTCCCCGCTTCTGCCGTTTCTGGAGTGGCCGGCCGCGCTCCGGAGTACAAGGCCATGACCCCGTATTTCAACAGGTCCGCGATGGACTGCCCGCGGTGCGAAACAAGCGCCGACGCCCCGGCGGTAGCTGCAATCTCAGCGGTAAGCGAGGCAGTTGCCACGCCAATAGTTCCGGCCGCCACTGTCAAGGCTTCATAAGTGCCATCGTTGGTTCCGGAAGTGGTGACAACCGTAACCAGATCACCGACAGAGAACCCGGCAAGGCCGTTCCCCGAGTCGGTTATTGAGTCGTTACCCGCGCCGCCGTCAGCGAAGGCGATGGTGGTAATGGTGCCGACTGTATCCTGCGCGGTAGCCTTACCTGCGGCCAGGGCGTCAACCATTGCCTTTGAGAGCTTGACCGCGGCCCCGGCATTGCCAGGAATCAGCAGTGCAAGCAGTGCAAGAGCAAGTCCAATTTTCTTGAATACCTTCATAGAAACCTCCTTATCAGGTCAACGGAAGAGTGATTGAGAAACTGTTGATATCCACCGAGATCCCGGAGGTGATCGTGGTCCCGCCCGGCATCCAGATTTCGGCGTTGCTCTCGATGGTGGAGATCCTGCCGTCCATGCGCACCGCTGAGGTCGAAGCCCCCGTTACAACCGTGTTGGCATGGAGCCTGCACCATGCAGAACTCAGCGTCGCCAATCCCGTTCCGGACAGCAGCATTGCTGCCCCGGTCGCTGGGTCAAGCATCCTCTCCACGGTTCGATCCGACACCTGCCGGAGGTTGATGCCGTATTCAGGAGATCCCGAGACGAAGGTTCCGCCAGCCCGTGAGATGATGGCCAGCAGCGTGCCGTTCTCGATCTGGTCGGCATCGGTCGGCCTGGAGCCGGAATAGATGTACAGGACGGAATTTCGCATGATGTCGCAGAACGAACCGCCTGCGAGGATGGAGAGGACTACAGCATCGCCAGCAACTTCTGTTGCCAGTGATCCCGCGGGGATTTCAACCGCGCCCGCAGCTACGGTCTTGACCAGATAAACGCCGTCATTGCTGGTGGATCCTTCGACGGAAATCCAGTAGTAGGGATAATCGGCAAAGACTGCCAGGCCGTTGCCTGAATCAAGAATCTGATCGTTGCCGCCTGCCCCAGTTCCGTCGCCAAAGCTGATGGTGGCCGCTGCCAGTTGTACGGGGATTGATGGGGTAGCATCGGCCTGCGCGTTAAGCAAGCCCGTTGATGGGTTCCACATGATATGCCTCCTGAAGAAATCTCGTTTCTCCCAAGAGGCCGACCTGGCGTGTTGAGTGGATGTCTATTTGCCGGACCTGGACAGGGCGGGCGGAATAGTTATTTTTGTGCTTCTTTCAATGCCTGTTCCGCCAGGGCGATGAACTGCTTCGCCACGCGGATCAATATTTTCAGTATGGTTTCAGCGGTCATCCGTTCACCAGTCCATGAGATCTTGCGACATACTCAACGTCTATCGTATCAATGCTGAAATCGCCGCCCAGCAAGTTTTCAACCTTCACGGTCCAGTACCGGCCGGAAAGGTTGCTCAGCACTTTAATCCGCCGTCTTGATTGCGTCGTTTTGGTTGGGCTCAGAATTTTAGTTGCGCTGCAACCTTCGTCAGTCGTGACCGTAACCTGCAGGTCAAGCTCCGCTTCAAGCCCGAAATACAGATACCAAAGCCGTTTTGGATGCGAGTCCCCGAAGTCCGTCAGAACAGGAGCAAATGATGCTGAAATCGCCGTGCCGTTATCCGAATCGCCGCCGATCTTGTACAGGCCAGCGGCCGACGCGGCCAGGTAGTAATCGCCAAACCGGCAGTACGAATTGAAATTGTGATTGGTGTACTGCGTTGCCGCCTTCTCCGTCAGCGGCCCGCGCTCAATGCTGGTGCAGAGCGTCACGCAATCCTGATATGAGCCGAGCAGGTACGGCCCCATGAGCAAGGTTGCCCCTGAACCAGCATCATGCCCGGTCAATGACACCTTGCTTTCGGTCATGTTGACCATTGCCCCATCTGGCATCCCGACACATACGCCGGTCTTCGATAACCAGAAGGAGCATAGCCCTGGCGACTGCAGCCCGAGCCGTAGCCCTTCCGCAAGATCGTGACATGCGGAGTTGGCCACCGCTGGGTAATTGGCTATCTGGTCGCACCGCGGACGCTCGCCGGCCGTGTTGATGAAGTATGTTTTCTTGGCCGTTGAGACAAAAGCCCCGGACTTGACCGGCGCACCCATGATGACTGTGGAGTCAAGCCGGAAATGCCTTGTCCCGAGCTTGAACAGACCTGGCTCAGTCACTTCCGAGTAGAACACGGTATCGCCAACAGCAACGAACGCCCGCCCGCCGCAGAACCAAGTGAGTGAACCGACAGGCGCGGCATAATACGGCTCCAGTTCGTCAGGATGTTCAAACCCTTTCTTCGACCAGGCGGATGATACGCTGTTTTCGATAACCCCGTTCTGCGTGCTGTTGGTGTAGTTGACCCGCTTCCCGGTATCGGAAAAGGAAATGCGTCCGCCGGACAGCCCTGAGCGCACCCCGAGCAAAGACAAGTCCCCTTTGACCTGATAGAGCAGCCCATCCTTGCCGACGAAGCAATCTCCCCCGTTGCAGAACAGGGAATGAAAGTTCCCGGCCTGGAGCAGGCTAAAACCTTGCCGCCTGCTCACCCTGCCGTTGCTCTCAATGTTGATATCTGTGGCCAACTGGAGATCAGATACCCCGGTCTCCGGATCAAACTTTATCCGGGCCGGATCGTCTACCGTGTTGAGGCCGCTGGCGCCGGTGAAGATCCGTTTCAATTCCAGTCCTCGGTGATACAATCCGCATCATCACGGATGAATGACGGCTCGCCATCCGCGGCGCCGATAAACCGGGAGAGGTCGGTCATCGCCGCCTGAAACTCGCCCTTGTAATAATCGGTATTGACCTTTGAACCCTCAACTCCGTCCTCTTTGTCCTCATACCACCTGGCCAGAACATAGTTGACCAGAAGCCGTTCATGGAGATGCGCTGGCAGACCATCGGGCGTGCTCGCGTCAAGAGCCATCGCCACCGGCAACCGATGAAACCAGAGCGTAATCGTCTGCGCAGCCGTAGGAATAGGATTGTAATAGAGCGTGTTCCCTTTGAGGCAGACCGCCGAGACAGCCGAACCGGTACGGGTCAGATTGTCGTAATCGTCCATCATCTTAATGAACGAATCGTAAACCGTTATTTTGTTTCCGCTCGCATCCGTTACCCGGAATAATCCCCGGTGATAGGTTGCCGGCATGGATACATTGTGATTGGTGTCCGTGTCAACCGTGGCGCTTGACAGCAGATCAGGCAACGGCGCAAGAGTGGGCAGGCCCCAGTTACGAGGCCCGCCCCCTGCGATGTCAAGAACACCCCTGTTCAGCGATGCAAGGATATCGGTCGAGGAGAAGCTGGAGTCATCCGCCTTTCCCGATATTGCTGCTACCAGTTCGCCCTTGTTCATGGCTTACCGGCAGTACGGGTCAACGTCAATGTAGCCGCTGAAGGTCGCCGCCACGGTGCAATCAGAGAATGTCAAGCAGAGGACATCCCCGGCGTTCACGGTTTTGGTGCCATACGTTGCATCTGCCGCATAGGTCCCGGTCGCGCCGGCAGCGATGGTTGATCCAAACGTCAAGGTGCCTATTGTCTGGCTGTTTTCGCTGAGAACGATAGTCTCTGCGTCGCCCGGGTCAACAGAGCACGCAGCCTGCATTCCCAGTACCTTGCAATCAAACGGTGCCGGGATGTAATAGACAAGCGAGCTCCCGTTTGCGCTCAAAAGCTGGAAATCAATACGATATTGTCCTGCCATTTTGGTTCTCCTTTATCTGCAATACGGGTCAAAGTCGATGTACCCGCAATAGGTTGAGGCCGCCGTAAGCTGGGTGATGACAACCTGGATAACGTCGCCGGCATTTACCGTCTTCGTTCCATAAGTCGCGTCAGCCGCATACGTTCCGGTTGCACCGGCAGTGGCGCCGGTTACATAGGTAAGAACGCCGATGTCCTGGCTATTCTCGGAAAGGGTGATGGTCTCAACCCCGGTATGATCCCCGGAGTTTGACGCCTGCACCCCCAATACCTTGAGGTCAACAGGGGCGACGATATAAAAAGTCGCGGCGCCACCGGTTGAGCCGACAAGGCAAAAATCAAGTCTGTACTGTCCTGCCATTGTGGTTCCTCCATTAAGGGGGAGGGCTATCCCCTCCCCCTGTCCTTGTCGGGGTTATGCCGGTTCGGTCACGCCAGTGTAGCGGGCATGGGCCTTGCGGTGATCGGTCACAAGCTGGCCACTCCACCGGGTGTTTGCGGTCAGGGTGTCCGGGGTCAGCCGGTCCTTCTCCCAACGGGCTTGGTGAAGTTGTAGTTCTTGTGGGTCATGATCTTCAGGTGGCGTAGGTTCAGCGCATCCACCACGCCGGAGGTCTGATTGTCATCACCGACAACCGGGGCGCCTTCGTGCAGGATGTTGGCGAAACCGGCCTCAACCAGCTTGGCATCACTGAACCGCTGCTGGACCTGCAGGACGCGGGTATAGCCATCCTTCAGGGTGTTGGTGGTCACGACCAGGTTCGGGGCGGCGGCGGCGGACTGCCCGACACGCGCCAGGGCGAAGAGGTTCTGCATCACCTTGAAGGAAATGGCAACCGCGTTGGCGGAACTGTTCGCCGCCCACAGTGCCATATCGTCTTGGGCGATCTCGCCGTAGGCCGTAGCGGTTACGGTGCTGAACATGTTTCCCAATCCGAGAATTGAATCATCATCAGCAGCAGAGGCATAGACATGGGCTCCCATGTTGTCGCGGATGGTTTTCTCGATGTTACGCATCTTAGCCATAACCAGGTAAACCATGGCCGCTTCGCCTTCGTTCTCCCGCTGGTCTTCCAGGTCGATGGTGTTGCTGGCATACTCACCAGCCCACCGGAACCTGGCCGCGTTGATGATATCGACCTTGGCCGCGTTGATGGTCGTGGTCTTGCCGTAGCTGCCACCGTTTGCCTTGGCGTGCTCCAGGAAGACACGGATAGACCGGCCGCCGTCAACCAGATCAGATCCCTTGACCAGGTTCATCTCCATGCCACCATTGCCCATCAGCTTGTAGAGCAGGATGTTTTCGGTGAAATAGATATCGCTGGTTCGCTTTTCCCAATAATCATTTGTTGCCAGTTTTGTTATCGTGAAGGAATTTAACCTTCACTTCTGCGCCTTTATTTATACGCGCAGCTCAGACTATATCATCCCACTGATTCTATGGGCGGTGCGCTCGTGTCGGTTCATAGCCATAGCGTTTTGCTTCAGGCCGTATCCGTTAGTCGTTGGAGCTTCCGGGGCGTTTCCATCCCGGCTTGCCTGCTGATTACCCTGTCGGGCTTCCCAGCAATTCACACCGTTTGCAAAGTGAATTTCCCTGTGGCATTTTTTACAAAGAGTTACCCCGCGAGCATTTTTATGCGCCCCTATGATAAGGTCGGCCAGTTCTTCCTTATTGCTTTCGACAGAAAGCCCAGGATTATCAGTTAGAACCCTATCACGAATATCGCTCATCCTGTCCAGATGGTGCACATGCAAGTTTTGCTTAGAGCCGCATTTTGTGCACACATAGCCATCCCTTGCGAGAATATCCCGCTTCCAAGAACGCCACAGCTTGTTGGCTATGGTTGTGTAGAAGTTCGTTTTCCCGCCCTTCCACCACATATGCGACTCGCCGGCTCTTGACTTCAAAGAGCACACATTGCATCGCTTCTGGTTTCTTTTTTTGATGACTTTTCCGCAATCTTGACAGGTATGCGGGGAATCATACTTCCTTTGAGCTGCGCCTATCTTTGCCCTGACTTCTGCCGTAAATACGACAGGAGGGGCATTTTCGCCTTTGACTCGCTTCAGGTCTTCAGGATTCATCCTGAGACCTTTCCGCATAGCGAAGCCGTGAATCGTATTCCGCTTCTTCCCCATGATTCTGCTCAATGCAACAGAACCCTTGGTTGAATACCATTCGCAGATATACGCCTGCTCATCGGTAGTTAAATGCTCGTGTTTTGCAGTAATGGACAACCTTTCCGCCGCATGTTTCACGCTCTCTGCGGTACGGCCAAGAGCTTCAGCGCAGAACTTAATTGCGTCCCCGCTGTAGTTCTTTTTCAAGAACTGCTCTTCGTCTGCTGTCCATTTCTTTTTTACCATGGAATCACCATTTCACTTTGGGCCTACAAATTAAGCCTCAAGCTGCGTCAAACTAAGTGCCATTTTCGTTACTCCTTATGTTTGCACACCCCTTACCGCAGCGAGCATGGATTCTCGAAGCTCGCGCGGGTCGTTCGTGCGCTTGTTGTTGGTTTGCTGGATTGAATTTCCAGGTTTCGTTAATACTTTTTCGGTCGCCTCGGACCCCTTGCGGATTCGCTCGGACTCTGCCGTGGCCTGCCGCATGGCTTCCTGAGCTTTGTAGGCGTAGTACGCGGAGAACTTGTCGTGCATCGGGTTCTGTTTCATGATTTCATCCAAGGCCCCGGAGTTGACTACCTCCTGGTAATCCTTGTGCTCGCCATAAAACTTTTCAACCACCGTCTGCATGTCACGGTCGGCCAGGGTGTTGTTGAACTCACCCCGGAGCCGTTCGATTTCCACCTGTGCCTGTTTTTGGGTCATCCCCGCAACCTGCTGGGCGGTAATCTGGTTGCTCTGCTTCATCGCTTCGGCAAACGTGATGCCCCCTTCCTCGTACTGTTTCGCCAAAGAGTTCAGCATCCCGTCATAGTCAACGGGCGCCTCCTCTTTTTTGGCCGGTGCTGGACTCTCAGCGCGTTGGCTTAACATCTGCTCGTAAGCAGCGGCCTTGCCGCGCAGCTCGCCAAGTTCACCGGACCTTTTGCCCTCCATCTTCTGCAGTTCGGTGTACGCAGTCTCCAACTCTTCGGGCGACTTGTACTTGCCTGCGAAAAGGCGGGCTTCCGCCTGCGCTGGTGTTTCAACAGCCGTTTCCTTTTCAGGGGGCAGCGAGCCTGCAGGGATAATGTTCTCGTCTTTCATCTCCAATCCTCCAGCGGGGGGCGCACACCGTATCCCGCCATTTACTTTGCCGCGCTTCAGGGGCGCGGAATCCCTTTACCCGGCTTCAACTATTCCGTTGTCGCGCAGGTATCGTTTATAAGCCACTCGGTCAGTTATCGGGCGCACATCGGTTCCCTTTGGGAGCAGATTGGCGGTTGCCGAAGATAACCACGGTGGCTCATCTCTTTGTATATTCGCTGAAATAATCCTCTCAGCACTTGCCCCGCACTCAGGGCATATCTCAAACTGCTTGCGGTCATCGATCTTCCGAATGACGGCGAATGTCTCGTTGCAGCACCCGCAAAAATGTTCATACAGTGGCATATTGCGTCCCGTACCAGCCTGGATCTCCGAACTCTTCAACCTCTACGCTGTCAATCGTCCCGTCCTTGATAACCTTGTACCGCATCCCTGGTTTAAGGTTGCAAAGCACAGCCATCCCGCTTCCAGTGATGAACCGGCCATCAGAAGGTCGGAAGTCATTATTCACCCTGACAATATCTCCTCGCTTGAATACTTGAAGCGTCACCTCGACCTCCACCCCTCGGACCATACGTGTCGCCCCCATCAGAACTTGCTCCTCTCATACCCGCCTTTGCACCGGCCCTGAGGGAACATACTTCCGACCTTCGGCATTGCCGGCTTGCACATCCCGCCGCACTCTGGGCATTTGACATGCTTCGGCTTGGCGGTCATCTTGCAGATGTGCTCAACCGTTTCCTGGCATTCTTTGCAGAAGTATTCGTAGGTCATGGCAACTTTCGCCCATCCTCGCCAGACATTGTGCCGTTGGCATGTATCGTGGCATAGCACCGGCCATCGCCCAATTTCCTCTCAACAGCACAAACTCGGTCATCCATTCTCAAGAACCACTCTTGTATTTGGGCAAATCTTCCTTTTGCTTTCCTCTGCTCCTTCTCAACGGCTTTAATCGCATCCGGATGTACATCTTTTCGCGGGTACATAAAATCAATCCAATCCCCTGCGGTACTTGCTCCCGTCGCACAGCAACGGCCGCCCACCTTATCCTCCAGCTTTATGACTCGTTCGTTAATCCTCTCGAGCATGCCGTTCAGCCCGTTTTTATCTGTCTCCAGCGCATCAAGCCGTGCGTTCAACTTCTCTATTTTTTCTAGCATATAAAGGTAATCGTTTTGGCTGGCTTTCGGCTCTTCGGTGTAGTGGTATTCATCCTCGCCATCGTAGGAATGCTCCCGTGAAGAGCTCTCGCCAATGCTGGCGCTCATGCCAGTAAGCAATGAGCTTGTCCTGAGGTTATCGTTGATTTCGTTCATGGCTTTGGCAAGTTCTTCACGGTATTTCCCGACTTGCTCCTGGGTAGCCCCGTACTTTTCTGCCAAACTTTCATCACGGGTTTCGCTTCCGGCAGCGTAAATCCCTCCGCCGAGATCAACCAAGCCGTCCTTCTCTTTTGAAAGCAGCGAAAGGACGACATCCGCTTTCCCTTTAGACTCCCCGCTTAGTGACGTTCCCGTCGTGATGCAGCGAAGAAGACCCATTATTTCACCAAACATTGCGTCTGATAACTGAATCATTATTTCCTCCTCCCTTTTCCTTTTCGCCCGCACCCCGATGAAGCCCCTCTCAACAAGAGCATCGAGCATCGCTTTCGCTCCTGCCCTCCAAAACTCAAGCCCGGAAATGGTATCCTTTTCATCTTCTGGGAACTCGTTAAGCCAATCGTCAAACGTCATTCCACTTCCCCCTGATAAGCCACCGGAACCCCAGGCTGAGGCTGCGCGCTTATCGGGCTATCCTGCGGCCCATTGCCAGGGCCGCCCTGCGGCTGCATCAGCACCGCCAATAGCTCTTGCGCCTGGTCCTCCGGGAATCCAGCCTGAATCAATACCTGGATGGCCTGCTCAAGCTGCTTCTCACCCATCCTTTCGATAATCTGCTTATGGCCCGGGAAGTTCAGCGTTTCGAGCAAAGCCTGCTGGTCAATCGCGCTCTTTCCAAACAGTTCAACAGCCTGCTCTTGGCGCTGCAATTCGGTCTTGTGAATCGTGCTGCCGGCCTCGACCATGTAAGCAAACTTTCGCCCCAGGTATTCGACACCCCGGAACGGCACGGCCTCGCCCTCGACATCTACCAGTCCGGCGTCATGCCCATGGTTCTGCCACATGCTGATAGCGCAGCTTCCGCGCTGGCTCACCATGTAATCAATCGCGTTGATTTTGTGCTGGATCAGGACTTGATTGCGCTCCTGCAGGGCCACAATGGCACTCGCCGCCCGGACGCCTGGAGGGTTTGCCCCGCGGTCGGCATCCTGGATTGCGTATACCCGGTCAAACAGGCCCATGAGCATGTCAAGCACTTGGAACATCTGCCCGTTCATCGGCGGCATGGGGACAACGCGAATCCCCGCTGCCGCTTCCGCTGTTTCCGGGAACAGAACAAGGCCTGGCTCGCTGCTCAGATTGTTTTTAGTGATTCCGGACTTCGGTGGGATAACCAGTATCCCGGTCATCGAACGCATGAAATACTTGATGATCCGGGAAACAATCTCATCAATCTTAAAAATCAGGTCTGCCGTCTGGTCTGCTGCCGAGAATCCCCAGATTGACGTGGTATCGTCGTAGCTGTTCGCCTTGTAGAATGGGAGCCGGTCGAACAGGTAACAGGTCTTGACCAGTTCTTCGTTCAGCTCTGGGTTTATCGAAGGGTTCGCAAGGTCGGCCAGGAGCAGTTGCCCTTCATTCGTCACGGTGATTACCCGAATCCCGCCCGGGTATTTCAGCTTCTCAACCTCAACCTCGCCCATTATCGGTTTGCCTTCCGGGTCAACTCCTATTTCCTTTGTTTCCCACACCTTGATCTTTGTCGGATCTCTTACCCATACCTCTACGGCCAGCGCCCGGTTGTCCCGGTATTCAGTCCCGGCTTTGTCAAGCGTGTTCAAAACCACCTTGCCCTGAACGGTATAATCTCCGGCTCTGACTGTCGGTGCGTATTCCTCCCGGTCCTCGCCCAGAATGGAGTAAACATCACTCGGCTCCACATCCTCAACGCCGTATTTTGCTTCCAGCGCCTCGCAGCTATCCGGGTAAGCATGGCAGAAATAGGGCATATCCGCCCCGATGTCCTCATAATATCCAGGCGCAGGGAAGCAAGCGAACGGATCGAGCACGATAATGCCGGGCTGCTTCCGCTTGCTGTCCCAGTACGCCTTTTCAAACGTGATACCGTATTTCTCACTCTTCAGGGTCGTGGTCCGCAACTTTGGCTGTTGCGCTGAATCCTCCCACCATTTTCGGAGCATGGCGGTAAGCGTCTTGTCGGCGCTGTCCCCTATCCCGTCCAGGTCAATACACTCGGCAATCGGTTTTCTGCTGGTGATATTGGCAACCGTCCGCTGCACATTGCTAAAAAACAGGTTGACGCTGATCGTGCTCTTTTTCTTCTTCTGGCCCCAGTGGTCCCCGCGGTAGAGCATGTAATTCCGCTTTGCCGTATCTGGCCATTTCAACCGGTCCTTCTCGTCCCTGGCGTTCTCGAACAAACCCCACGCCCACTTTGCCACGTCTTTGTGGCCAGCGGGCGGCGGATTGATCAATGACCACTTCTTGTCAGCCATTCACGGCCCCCTTACGCCTGCCGCCCTTGCTCTTTGCCCGAAACACTTCATGCTCGCCAGTGACGTGGCCGGCCTGGAATATCTGGCTGACGCTTATCGGTGCAGTCTCACGCGCTTTGATCTTCGGGAATCCTGAACCATTTCCGTACAGTGTCCCGCATCCAGGGCATTCCAGCGCACCGTACACAGAATCCTCGTTCTCCGGGAAACTTGACCATCCGTATCCGCGCCATGGCTGCTTCATCTTGAAATTGTAGCCCTTCGCCGGCTGCTTCGGGTCGTACCCGGCCCGTGTCTCATGGAAACTCTGCCCGCAGCCGTCGCAGATCACATCATAGATTATCGTCGGGCTCCCGGGGAAACTCATTGCTTACCTCCGAACATTTCGCGGAATCGCAGGTTGCGGGTAAGGATTTCTCCCGGCAGCGGCTTTTCCTCTGCATCGTCAAACGCGC
>Ga0209727_1001390_pt1 | contig 20196 bp, 16 predicted proteins | sample RifGroC1_FD_183995 | JGI IMG/M metagenome (GOLD analysis project Ga0209727, IMG submission 183995) | Groundwater microbial communities from Rifle, Colorado, USA - Groundwater C1 (SPAdes) (version 2) | ecosystem: Environmental > Aquatic > Deep subsurface > Groundwater | place: Rifle, Colorado...
CATATTCCAAGACATGCTTTCTCATATCAAAATTATGACCCTCGATCTTAGCCTGTGCCTGCTGAATAGCATTGGATACGAATCTATTTTCAATTACGTCATCTTCGCCAACACCAAGACGATTCATAATTGACTTGAGACGATCACCGCCGAACACGCGCGCTAGATCATCTTCGGTTGATACAAAAAATTGTGAAGAGCCCGGATCACCCTGACGGCCAGCGCGACCACGCAACTGATCATCAATACGACGAGCTTCATGTCTTTCAGTACCGATGACATGCAATCCGCCCACTTCACGAGCTTTTTGTTGTTCTTCGCTATCGGGCGGATTACCACCCAATATAATATCGACGCCACGGCCGGCCATGTTAGTAGCAACTGTCACCGCACCAACTTGTCCAGCCTGAGCGATAATCTCGGCTTCCTTCTCGTGATTTTTAGCATTTAAGACTTTGTGTGGAATGCCTTCATGCTCAAGGATAGCCGAGAGCATTTCATTTTTTTCAATAGAAACTGTACCTACTAATACCGGCTGGCCTTTTTCGTGCCTTTCTTTGATCTCTTTTGCGACATTTCTAAATTTACCCGCTTCTGTTTTATAAATTTGATCCTGCTGATCTTTTCTAATCATTGTCTTATTGGTCGGAGCAGTAATCACGTCTAGATTGTAAACTTTGTGGAACTCTTCAGCTGATGTTCGGGCTGTACCGGTCATACCGCTTAATTTCCCATATAAACGAAAATAGTTTTGAAAAGTAATTGTTGCGAGCGTGCGTGACTCCTTTTGAACGCTAACACCTTCTTTAGCTTCAACGGCCTGATGTAAACCCTCGGACCAGCGCCGACCGGGCATAAGTCTTCCAGTGAACTCGTCAACGATAATGACTTCTCCGTCTTTTACAACGTAGTCGCGATCCAATTTAAATAGGACGTCAGCTTTTAGGGCTTGTTCAAGATGATGCACAAAACGCATACCACCCTCATCATAAATATTTTTAATATTTAAAGTTTTTTCAACTTTTTCAATACCTTTTTCTGTTATGCTTACCGCCTTTAGCTTTTCATCAACATTATAGTCTTCGTTTTCAGTCAGATTAGGAACAACTCTAGAGAATGTTTTATAGAGATCCCCTGAATCTTGATCAGGAGCAGAAATAATTAATGGTGTTCGGGCCTCATCTATTAAAATAGAATCTACCTCATCCACGATCGCATAATTATGGTATGGCCTCTGAGCCATTTGATCTACACTATAAGCCATATTGTCACGCAAATAATCAAATCCATATTCATTATTAGTACCATAAGTTATATCGGCAATATATGCTTCTTTGCGTGTCACTGGCCTCATAAATTCATGAATAACTTTAAACCCACCGACTTCATCGCGCTCAGTATCTTGATTCTTATGTTCGGCGTCGTATACAAAACTGGAATCATGATTTATACATCCCACGGTTAAGTCCAAGGCATTATAGATTTGTCCCATCCAAGTAGCGTCGCGACGAGCCAAATAGTCGTTAACTGTAACAATATGCACGCCCTTACCAGTTAGGGCATTTAAATAGGATGGCAAAGTAGCAACGAGAGTTTTGCCCTCTCCGGTTCTCATCTCGGCAATAGCACCGCGATGAAGAATAATGCCTCCCATTAATTGAACATCGTAGTGTCTCTTATTTAAGGTTCTTTTAGATGCCTCTCGGACCAGCGCAAATGCTTCCGGTAAAATATCGTCAAGTGTCTCGCCTGCTATTAATCGCTTCCTAAACTCATCTGTTTTCTCCTTCATTTGAGAATCCGAAAATTGCTCGTATTCTTTCTCCAAGCTGTTAATCTTATGGACAATCGGCGTAAGCTCTTTTACATACCTATCATTCGCATCTCCGAATATTTTTGATAAAAAACTCATTTATTTTTTAATTGACGGACTCGATCTTTTTTCTTTTCTTTAAATTTTTTTATCTCTACCTGTAATGCATCCTTGACCTTTGTAATGGCAATCCTAATATCGCTATCATCTGCCTCAGCTCTAACTAATTTCCCATCAATATTTAGATTGGCCTCGGCGTGATAAACATCACCATTACGGTGATGTTTAGTCGTGCGAGCAATCTCAACTTTTACTTTAATAACCTCCTCTGGTCTGAATAATTTAACTAGATTGCCAATTTTATTATCGATAAATACGCCAATTGGATCAGTTAATTCTAAATTTTTGGCAAATATGTCAATTTTCATAGCGATTACAGGCTAGCATTTTTTACATAGGTTTTAAAGCCCTATCTGGTAATCTGCGTGCCTGCCTTATAGTAATTGAATTCACTGTCATTTACTGTAAAAATAGCATTCCAGTCTCGGCCAGATTGAGTAAAATACTCACCGGACATATTGAGCCAATGCTTAGTCCCATCTGGCCAGATTGAGTAGACCCTCTTATCACCAAATGATTTGACATAATTGGCCGATATATAAGAATCAAAAATATTTCCTGGTAAATTAATAGCTTTAGCCGAATCAAGGTGGCCATAAAGCTTAATTACCTCCGGGCTTAAATATCTCTTATACTTACCCTCAACTACGTACATCTCTGGCTCATTCGGACGCTTGATTAAGTCCCCATCCTTAATCGCACTCAGAAAACTCATTTCCTTATTTTCAATGATTCGCTGGATTGTCACCGCTAAGGTCGATGGCTGTGTTTGTCTGTTAATCGGCATCAAAACAAAATAACTCAGACCACCAGGATTAGAGATGTATGATTCATTCATAAGCAGGCCCGCTCGGCCAAGATTATCCAAATACATAATATCAAAATTGGGATCAGAAAAATTAATCTTAATTGAATTCGCAGAATCTAGATGAACATAATATTTATGCCAACTAGGTTGCCATGGTTCTAGGGTATATGAAAAAATCGTACTGGCTAAATCTAAATTGATTGTGCTCGTTGGTGGATTTACTTTAACGTTCAGAAGATTTGGATTTAAATAGCCATAAGCCCTATCACTCGTTGTATCGTTATAAATATTAGCTACCAACCATTTTTGGAAAACACCGGCAAATGTTTCATTGATAGCATGCCCGGAAAAATATTGATTGATGGAATTAATTCCAACACTCGGTATTTTAAGCGTCTCGGATAATATGTCTGGTCCGTATTGATCGGCTAAGTATCTGCCAAACAGTGCAACTTCAGCATAGTCATAGGAGGTATTCGGCCACTCAGTTAAACTATCTGTCGGCTTTTCTAGAAATGTCTGGATGCGATTTCTTAGACCAGCCTGAGGATCAGAATCATAACCTACGACAGCTGAAGTATATTCTGATCTTAACTCATTTAGCCATATATCTTCTTCGACATTTCTGATTAATTCTTTCTGATTATATGAAATAAGGTGTTGAAATTCATGAGCAATAAAAGTTTTTTCATAACCATTCTCCATGGCAGAAGCAGAGACTATGATCATTTCCCGCTCATTTGAATCAGGTGCTATCGATTTGGGATATAAATTAGAAGAATAAAAATATCCTCCATTATCTTTGGTAAGATCTTCAAGCAAAATTGTTATATGTGGATCATTGTCTACACCAAGCCTTGATTCTGATCCCCAAAAGGCAATTTCCTTGGGATAAATATTATTATCAAACTCGACAGAAATAGAATCAAGGCGTTCCATAAAATGTTTCTTTGAATATTCGGACAATAAACTCCAATATGTATCGTCAACGTAGTAATAAGCATTATCACCAATTTTCAATAAAGTGGCCGAGACTCTAGACCGACCCGAAATGTCATAAATTTTCTCAGTATTAAAGTTAACTTTATCACCGAGATTGTCGGCATAAACAATTGGGCCAAACGCAAGAAACAAGACTACAAATATTGCCGAGACAAGATATGCTTTGATTCTAGTCATGATGTTCTAATTATACAGTTTTTTAGAAAATACTAAATAAATTTCTAAATTGACAATATTATTTTGAGCCTATATAATAGTATCGACATGTTTAAGAAATTAGCTCTATTTATTGGCGATATTGCCGTACTTTACGGCTCTTTGGCCGTGACTATCTATATTAGATATGGCAATGAATTTGACTCGCAGTTTCAAATGCACCTAATACCATTTTCTCTTATATTTATATTGTGGCTGATTATATTCTACATATCTAATTTTTATGAAATACAGAATCTAAAAAATGGGGCTTCATTCTTTGGATCATTTTTTTATACGTCATTTGTAGCTTTGCTTCTCTCAATAACTTTCTTTTATGTAATTCCTCTATATGGAATCACGCCCAAAACTAATCTTTTAATATTTGCTTTGGCATTTTCAGTTTTAGGTTTTCTAGTGCGCTTTTTGTTTAATAAACTATTTGAGAGCACCTTCATTAAGCCTCTGATTATCGTTGGCCCAAGTGCCCAATCTCTCGAATTGGCTCGTTTTATTAAATTGAATCCTCAGCTCGGCTATAGGCTTAGCCATGTGGTTGACCTAGATCTACTCACTAATAAAACTAAAGATGAATTTGAAGAATATGGGATAGTTCAGGGAATAGAAAATTTAAAGGAGATAATAGAAAAAGAAGATGTAAATTCTGTAGTATTGAGTCCCGAGGTTTATAAGATACCGAAAATCATTAATTTCTTTTATCGTTCGCTAGATCATAAAATTACCTTTTACGATTTATCAAGTTTTTATGAGCGTACTACTGGAATGATTCCCTTGGGTGCAATTAATCAAGTATGGTTCCTAGAAAATTTATCAGAAGGTGGTAAGCGTGGCTATGAGGTAGCTAAAAGACTCATAGATATAATATTGTCACTAATTATCGGCGGTATCTCCTTGATTTTCTATCCATTTATTATGTTAGCCATCAAACTCAGCTCAAGAGGAACTATATTTTACAAACAAAAAAGAGTCGGCCGTTATGATAGGACTTTCCAGATTATGAAATTTAGAACTATGATCACTGATGCCGAGAAAGACGGAGCAGTTTGGGCACGTGAAAATGACACACGCATTACAAAACTTGGCAATTTCTTACGTAAAACTAGAATTGACGAGCTACCCCAGGTCTGGAATATATTAAAAGGTGAGATGTCCTTCGTTGGACCACGAGCCGAAAGACCAGAATTTCACAATCAGCTTCAAGATAGTGTTCCGTTTTTTCAGGAAAGGTATCTTATTAAACCTGGACTTACTGGTTGGGCACAAATTAATTTTCGTTATGGAGCATCGATAAATGATACGGCAGAAAAGCTCAAATATGACCTCTACTACATCAAAAATCGTTCCATAGCCCTAGACATAGGTATAATACTCAAGACTATTCGTATTGCCGCTCAGCAAGGAGGTCGTTAATTACCACTGACGGCCAAGACCTTGAACAAAGACCCTCGCCTCAGCCTCAAACTTAGGATCAATCCTCGCCGCCGTCTTTGCACTCTCAATCGCCTCGTCAATCTGACCTATCCTTGAATAGGCCACCGCCGCCGAAGCCCAATACTGGGCATTATTGGGACTGATCTTTGTTAATTCCCCGATAGCCCATGCTACCCGATCGTTATTTTTAACATCTAGAAATATTTGTACGATTCTCAGATAGTCTGACTCCGAGATTGAAAATCCCATCTTAAGGGCCTTCTCTGTTAAATCGGCCGCACTTTCCTTATCACTCAACTGATATTTGACTGAGGCTAGATACCAGAGTGATGTTCCCACGTTAGGATTCAGCTCTACGGCCTTAGCAAAGTATTCTTGGGCCTTGGGATAATCTTTTTTATTAAGATAAGCTTGACCAACTTCATAATAAGTCCTAACAAAAGTTGGAGATATTTCCAAAGCCCTGAGTGAGTGAGCTAAAGCTTGATCATTGTAAGGAGACTTTGCATCAGATTTGCCAAGCGTTATATAAAGTCTGGATAAATATAATTCCGGTAAATAATCGTGCGGGAAAAGATCTGCATTTTTTTGAACCTCACTAATGGCATATTTTAAAGTATCGTCATAATTATCAATATATCCAGAGATAGGAGACGTGTCTAAGACAAACTGGGCTATTCTATTTCTGTATTCATACTTGCCCGGCACATCATAAGCAATGGATTCTTTAAATTTTCCGATAGCCTCATTAAAATATTTTTGAATTTGTATTTTGCCATTAGGAGAAGCTGGGTTGGTATTTTGAGCACCCCAGCCAGCAATTATACCCCTCGTATTGGCATAATTAGCATAGGTCGGAATGACATTTGTTTTATAGATCAGAACCAATGTTGAGATACTCAGGACAATTGCTACGAAACTAAAAACAATATTATTGGGTTTTTTATAGTTACGAACTGGTTCAATCTCAGTATTACCGACTAAAGACACGAAACCCAAAATAGAAAAGAATGTTATAAAGTTTGCTGAAGTATCAAAGATGAAACAATTATGTATTATATATGCTATAAAAATCGAAATTAGCCCTATTATAACTGGCCCATCTTCAATTTCTGTTTTAAGTTTGGCCCAAAGTTTTCTTAAAGAAAACCAAAATATACTAAGATAAGCCAGTAGACCAATCAATCCCATGGTAACTAAAACTTCAACAAACATATTATGAGCCCTATCAAACATAGTTTCTGATCCTGGGCCAGTATAGAAATTGGGATTAAAATGCTTAGAGAATGGTATATTAAAATTCTCCGGCCCCCAGCCGACAATAATTGTTTTTAAGCTATCGTTCCAACCATCTATACCCGCCGCCCAAGTCCAAAAACGTGTTTTTACGGTAAAATTATTAGGAGAAAAGTTCGTTATTCTTTCTAGATAACCAGTTTTTATTACACCCGAACCCCTTAATAGTACTGCCAAAACTATAAATACGAAAAAAGTTGAGATTAAGCTAAGGAGTATTCTCTTGGCCACTTTTGAATTGGAAGTCCACGCATATAAGGCCGCATATAAAAGTATGCCAATGCCAAGAGCAAGGATAGAACCTCTGACAGCAGTCATCATTATAGCTATGCCACATAGGATAATAGCTGAGCCAAATAATTGTTTCTCACGCACGCTGATTCCCTTTCTGACAAACATCGCCAAGGATAAGAACGTAATTAAAAGCTGATAGCCAGCAAACAGAGCAGCATTACCCACTGTTCCAAATATTCTAACTCTGCCCTGTCCACCTACGAAAAAATCCGAACTAGTTTTCTGCCCAAATCCGTATAATGCCGACAATATCCCAGCGCCAGCCATTAATTTAAATAAAAATATCCAATCTTTCCTCTCTCTAAAAATCGAAGTTAAAATAATAAAGTAAATAAAGTAATGCCAGAATGTCCAGAGGCCACCCATCCTTTCAAGCGTACCCCAAAAACTCTGGTAAGCATGCACGCTAGTTATGGTTGCCAAAGTAAAAGCTAGAGCAAAGGCAAGAAACCCCCAGGTAATTTTATTAAATCTCGGTAAATACGATCGATTTTGCCAAATCAATAGTATATAAACTACCAGCATTATTTCTATGATACTTCTAAAAATAATTGCCTTTCCGAAATGGAAAGGCGAATTATATTGCGAGAATATAATTAATGGCACAAAGGCTACCATGTACAAGCTTACCTTTAATATTTTTACTAAAAATTTTTCTGTTTGCATGGATTAAAGATTAACAAAAACAAAGCTTCTGTTCAATTTGGAATTTTTAATTTTGATATTACCCAAAATTCAAGACTTCGAATTTAGATATCTATATAGATACATGAATGAGACCAGATGAGAAATCGCAAACCATACCGTCACCATCACGACTCCTCCCCATATCCCATAATGTTTAAGCAGATACAGTCCCATAGGTATTCCTATCGCTAGAACAACCGTATTTATCAAAATTGAGACCTTAACCTTATTAATTGCTCGCCACATGGGCCCAAGACCGATACCAAGACCATTAAACACTCCGTAAATAATAAAGCCATAAGTATATTTCACGCTAGGCATAAAACTCTCACCGTATAAAATTTTAAAAGCTATCGGGGAAATAATCGCAGCGCAGATTACTAAAAACCCAGAAAAAATAATTGAATAAAAAGTTATATTTATAAAACTCAATTTCATCTTAGAAAAATTCTCCTCGCGTAATCTTGGGAATTCAATATTGAGCATCATTGATATGGGACCAAGAAGACTCAATGCTAAATTAGCAAATCCGAATGGTATTTTATAAAAAGCGACATCACTTGAGGCAAGATAGATTCCTGCCATTGAAATTGGTAGAAAGGAAAATAGGGTCGCCATATTCCTGTCTAGTGCCACCCAAAAACTATACCTAATAAATCTCTTCCAACTAACTGCAATCGCACTGCGAATAACCTGGCCTAATTTAGGGAACAAACTATCTGCCGGCAGGAGCCTATTCCACGAAAAACCGACAATAGAAAAAATGATTATTGCGCCGACAAGATGCCCTATAGCCGCACCCAGTATCCTATACCCAGAGAGAACTAACAAAAGTGACAGCCCCCAGCGCACAAGTAGATCGAGAAATATAAAGAAAGTTGCCATGCCAATCCTTCTCTCGGCCTGAAATGCCACCTGGGATACCGAGAAAAGAAGGTTAGAGATAATTGAGGCCATAATGACGATTGCAGCAAATAAACCAATGTCATATTGATGGTAGAGAAGATTGGAAAGTAAGGGCAACAAAATTAAAGCTAACGTTACAACAATGCCTATAATTGAAGCTATTTTAAGTAAGAAGCCCAGGGCGTCTGCAATTGTTTCCTTATCACCCCGAGCATAGGCACCAGCCACAATACTGGTTATCCCATCCCCTACACCCGTAGCCATAAAAATACCGAATAATGACGCTAGACTAAATGCCAGTGCGTATATACCAAAAAGCTCAGGTTGTAATATTCGTGCTATACATATTCCTGCTACGGCTTGAGTTAGAGTACCTAAAATACTCCCCATCTGTAGCGTTATAACGTTCTTGAGAAAGGCTCCCTTAAATATATTTTGTATTCTAATCACGATCTTTTCGGCTTCGATTGACTCATGTGGTATATGTATGAATATTACTACAAAATAAGAAGTTGTAAAAATTCAAATTAGATAGTAATATTTATGCTAAGTGTGGTTTAATCTATAAAAATGGCCAAGAATAAAAGAATTGCCATAATTAGTGGCATTACGGGACAAGATGGATCCTATCTAGCCGAGATCCTGATTAATAAAGGCTACGATGTCCATGGTATCGTTCGCAGATCATCTTCTTTCAATACATCCCGTATTGACCATCTCTATCAGGGACCACATAAGAAAAATAAGAATCTCTTTCTCCACTATGGTGACTTAGCCGATGCCGAGGTTATTAGGAGATTAGTATATAAAATAAGGCCGAGCGAAATCTATAATCTCGGGGCTCAATCACATGTTAGAATATCTTTTGATGTTCCCGAATATACCGCAAACATTACCGGTCTTGGCAACCTAAGAATTCTAGAAGCTATCAAGGACTATCAACATGACACCGGGAAAAAGATAAAATTTTACCAAGCATCAAGCTCTGAGATGTTTGGTGCAACGCCACCGCCGCAAAATGAATCCACGGCGTTTCATCCTCAAAGTCCCTACGGTTGTGCCAAAGTATTTGCATATCATATGACTAAGCTCTATCGAGAAGCCTACGGAATTTTTGCTGTTAATGGCATTTTGTTTAATCACGAGAGCCCGCGACGCGGAGAAAACTTTGTTACACGAAAGATTACTCGAGGAATCGCTAGAATAAAAGCTGGCCTTGAGAATAAAATTTACCTTGGTAATCTAGATGCTAAGCGCGACTGGGGTTATGCGCCGGAATACATGGAAGTGGCGTGGCTTATGATGCAACAGCCAAAACCAGATGATTTTGTGATTGGAACCGGCGAAAGTCACTCGATTAAAGATTTTTTAAAGATTGCTTTTAAGGAAGCTGGGCTGGGCAATTACCGAAAATACGTCGAGGTTGATCCACAATATTATCGACCAGCCGAAGTTCATGGTCTTAGAGCTGATATTGGCAAAGCTAAGAAACTGCTCGGCTGGGAACCTAAAACTAAATTTGCCGGATTAGTTAAAATCATGGTTAATCACGATATTCAAAATCTAAAGAATGATAAATCTGAAAAATAAGAAAATCGTTGTGACCGGAGGCGCTGGTTTTTTGGGCTCTTATGTTGTTAAAGAGCTGATAAGGCAAGGTGCTCAAGGCAAGAATATATCCGTTCCAAGATCTGCAAAATGCGACCTGACAAAGTGGCAGAATTGCGTTAGTACGGTCAAGAACCAGGATATTGTAATTCATCTTGCTGGCAAAGTCGGCGGAATCGGTTTGAATAGGGAAAAGCCCGGAGAACTCTTCTATGACAACCTTATGATGGGCGTTCAGCTAATCGAGGCGGCTAGACAGGCAGGGATCGAGAAGTTCGTAGCCGTCGGTACCGTATGTGCCTATCCCAAACATACACCCGTGCCATTCAAAGAAGATGACTTGTGGAATGGTTACCCCGAAGAAACAAATGCTCCTTACGGCTTAGCCAAAAAAATGCTTCTAGTTCAGGCGCAAGCATACCGTCAGCAATACGACTTTAACGTCATTTATCTTTTGCCAGTAAATCTTTACGGTCCCGGGGATAATTTTGATCCAGACACGTCCCATGTTATACCAGCTCTTATTAAAAAGGTTGCCGACGCAATAATAGAAAAGAAAAACTTCATTGAAGTTTGGGGTACCGGCTCCGCATCAAGAGAATTTCTCTACGCTGAAGATGCCGCTGAAGGCATTGTCCTCGCCACTAAGAAATATGACGGATGGGAATCGGTAAACATCGGTGCCAGCCGTGAGATAACCATCAAAAATCTTATCGAGACCATCTGCCGGCTTATGAACTTTAAGGGCAGAATACTTTGGGACGCATCCAAGCCCGACGGCCAGCCCCGGCGCATGCTCGATACAAGTCGGGCCGAAAAAGAATTTGGATTCAAGGCGGTAACGGGCTTTGAAGAAGGATTAAAAAAGACCATTGATTGGTATTTGGGAACCCGCTAATAAGCAAGTTTTATTATCCACCTTGCTGTTGACACCTTTTGATACCTTTTGATTAATTTGCTATATTCCACGGTAAGAGTTTTATTAATCCCCAAGAAGCCACACTCTATCAAAAATCACCATAAACACCACCAAACATTCACCAGGAGTAGATATAATTAAAATTAAAAAAATAAAGAAGTGGTAATTATTATACGGCCAAAAAAAAGAGTCACCTGGAATGACATAAAAGAAATTTGGCAATACAGAGAACTTCTGTATTTTTTCACCTGGCGTGATATTAAAGTCAAATATAAGCAAACGGCCATAGGAATCACCTGGGCCGTGTTCCAACCATTTATGTCTATGGTCGTTTTTAGTATTCTATTCGGCCATTTTGGGAAGATCCCTTCAGATGGCGTACCCTACCCCATATTTGTTTTTATTGGGCTTCTACTTTGGCAATTCTTTACTTCATCATTAACCAACGCCTCTAGTAGTCTCGTTAGTAATCAAAGCATCGTCACCAAGGTTTATTTCCCCAGATTAGTATTACCGATTGCTTCGACCTTGACAAATTTTGTTGATTTCATAATATCTTCCTTCATACTTATCTGCCTAATGATCTACTATCAATTCTTACCTAATCTTATTGGCCTATTTATTTTGCCACTTTTATTAATAATAACCTTCATGATTGCGGTCGGTTCAGGTATGATCCTAGCATCGATCAATGTTAAATATCGCGACGTCCGCTATGCTCTTCCGTATTTTATGCAAATGCTACTTTTTGTAACCCCCGTAATCTATCCGCCGAGTATCGCCGGAAAATATTCCTGGATACTGGCCATGAATCCAATGACTGGAGTAATTAAAGCTGCAAGATCGGCCATACTTGGCACTACACCGACAAACTGGCTACTTTTAGCAATCTCGGCCATTGTCGGAGTTTTACTAATATTAATTGGCGTTATATTCTTCAAAAAAACAGAGCGTTTTTTCGCAGATGTGATTTAAAACCATGGATCCCATTATTGAATCTAAAAATATTTCAAAAAGATATAATATCAATCACCAGCGGGGAGGTTATATTTCGTTACGCGAAGTCCTAACAAATGCATTTAAAAACCCTTTCAGATTCTTGAAGAAAAAAGTTGCTCGGGCATTCAGCACAAAGGAAGAATTTTGGGCCTTGCGAGATATTAATTTTAAAGTCAGAAAGGGAGAAGCCGTTGGTATTATCGGTCCAAATGGTGCTGGCAAATCCACCTTGCTTAAAGTATTAAGCCAGATAACACCGCCCACAATCGGAGAAATAAAAATCCATGGCCGAATTGCTTCATTACTTGAAGTTGGCACCGGTTTTCATCCAGAATTAACTGGCAGAGAAAACATATTTTTGAATGGAGCGATTTTAGGAATGCCAAAAATTGAGATAGTCCGAAAATTTGATGATATTGTTAGTTTTTCAGGAGTGGAAAAATTTTTAGACACACCTCTTAAGCATTATTCCTCGGGTATGCAAGTACGCTTGGCTTTCGCCGTAGCCGCACACATGGAACCAGATATCTTACTTATTGACGAAGTTCTTGCAGTCGGCGATGCTGAGTTTCAAAAAAAATGTCTAGCTAAGATGCATGAGATTATCAAAAAAGAAGGTAGAACAATTCTATTCGTCAGTCACAATTTGCAAGCGATAAATCAACTATGCCCCAGGTCTATCCTTTTAAAAAACGGCGAAATAGTAAAGGATGGGCCGACTCAAGAAGTTTTATCCGAATATGCGAATATGAGCAACTCAAATAGCGATAAATATGGTGACCTAACTAGTTCCAGGATTAGGCCACGCATCGGAGAGATGGATACAGACTTCAGTTGGACTAAGATAAAAGTCCTGAATTCAAAAGGCGAAGAATCTACTAATATATTATTTCACGATCCTTTCGAAATTATTTTCAGTGGTGAAGCCATGAAAGATTGCCCACATACCGTAATTGCTCTGGGATTGCGAGTGAAATCAAAACCTGAGAATGATTATATATTTATGAAAACACAAGTTACCGATGGTTTCTCCGACTATATTAAAAAGGGCATAAATGAATTCCGAGTGAAATTTGATATCAATATTTTAGCACCAAAAATTTATGAGGTAGCAATTTGCGCAGATGGTCATAAAGTTTTCGATTGGATACCAATTGCCACAGAACTCAATATATTGAACCTTGGAATCCAGCCTGATATCTCTTGGAGAATGAATCATCAGTCCGGCGATTTAGATTATCCGTGTACTTGGTCAATTAATCAATCGCTAAATAAGATATGATTATATCACGAACCCCATTTCGAATATCTTTTTTTGGAGGAGGAACTGATTATCCCGCTTGGTACAGAGAGAATGGCGGTACAGTTTTATCTACAACGATTAACAAATATTGCTATTTGAGTTGCAGGGTTCTTCCGCCTTTTTTCAAATATAGATATAGGATCGTCTATTCTAAACAAGAAATGATTAATAAAATATCCGAGATTAATCATCCATCAGTAAGAGAAACAGTAAATTTCTTCAATTATAAAGATGGTCTCGAGATTCATCATCAAGCAGATCTCCCAGCAAGATCAGGATTAGGCTCAAGTTCGGCCTTCACTGTTGGATTGATCAATGCTCTTGGCGGACTTGGAGGAGAAATAAGAAATAAGCGCCAACTTGCTCTTGACGCGATACATATTGAACAAAATTTAATCAAGGAGAATGTTGGCTCTCAGGACCAAACTGCAGCAGCCTTCGGAGGATTTAACAAAATTGAATTTGGTGGTCCAAATGAGATAGCTGTTCAGCCAATAATCATTAGCGAACAAAGACTGAATGAGTTTCAGGGTAAACTAATGCTTTTCTTCACTGATTTTTCAAGAGATGCCTCGATAATTGCTAAAAATTGGATCAAGAATACCCCTGGAAACAAAGAAAATTTGTCTGCGATGAATGCTATGGTTGATAAAAGTATTGGCATACTGACAGGAAAGAAAAATATGGATGACTTTGGAAAGATGCTCGATGAATCGTGGAAAATAAAACGAAAATTAGCCAATGGCATTACAAATTCCGAGATAGATGAAATTTATAAGACTGGGATTAGGGCCGGTGCAATTGGTGGAAAACTTCTTGGTGCTGGAGGCGGTGGATTTATGTTGTTTTACGCTGATCCCGAAGTTCAGCCAAAAATTAGAGAAAAATTGAAAAAGTTTCTTTATGTTCCATTTCGTTTCGAATATCTTGGTAGTCAAATAGTCTATTACTCTTCGCCCTAAAATTATTAGTAGAGCATGGCCACAAATTGACATGCTGTATGTTTCATATTATCTTTATATCGCTTATTTTTGTACCTTAACATCAAGGAGAAGTACAAATGATTTCAGGAAGTCTTACCACAGAAGAAATCTTGGAAATATTTAGAAAGATATGCCTCATCAGATACTTTGAACTGAATTTGAAGAGAGTCTACGATGCCGGACTTATGCCAAGGATACCGATCTATCTATCGGTCGGCCAAGAAACAATTGCCGCATCCCTTTCAATGATCTACAAAGGAGCCTCTCTGTTCGGTCAACACCGAGGTCATGGTATATATTTAGCATTTGGCGGAAACCCCGCACAATTAATTGATGAACTTCTTGGCTTACCTACGGGCTGTGCTGGTGGCATGGGTGGATCAGCATCTATTCAGTGCCCGGAAATTAAAATGTTTGGACATGACGGATTGATGGGTACACAAGTTCCCATAGGAGTCGGCTATGCCATAGGGACCGGCCAAACAACAATTACTTTCATGGGAGACGCCAGTGCCGAAGAAGGATATGTTTTAGGAGCTATTGGCTACGCGGCCACAAAAAAAGCTCCGATCTTATTCGTTGTTTGCGACAATGGTCTATCTATTCTTACCAAGAAAGACGTACGTCGTAATTGGAACATGGCTGACCATGCTGGTTTTGGAATGATAACTATGGATATGACGGATGATCCATGGGAAATTATACGCATTGGAAAGTTATTCAAAGATCAACTACCTGCCCTTATAAATATCCGAACTAATAGAGAATTATGGCATGCCGGAACTGGCAGAGATGGCGAGCCCAATGAATTTAATAGGTTTAATGTAACTAAGAATGACATCGCAATAGCAGGCCTAAAAATCGAGGCAGATATAATAGAAAAGGAAATAGAAGCATCTATCGAGGCATTATGGAATCAAAGATTACAACTGGCAGGGAGACTATAATGACAGTTGCCGAAACGATCAGAGAAATTACAAAAAAACACTTACTCAGTGGAGGAGTCGCTCTCGGCCAATGCTTAACTGCTGTTGGTTGGGTCGGAGGAACAGTACCCGAACTCACAGAACAAGATGGACTCATGGAGCTCTCTATGGATGATACTGCTGGTGGGGGTATTGCCGTTGGGCTCGCCCTTGCTGGAAAAAGACCCATATACATAGTTCGCTATCAGGGCTTTCAATGGTTCAATGCGGCAATGATTGTGAATTACGCTGCAAAATCAAAAGACATGTGGGGAATACACTGTCCAGTCTTCGTACGATCAGTCGCGATGGAGGGTTCTATCGGACCAGTGGCTAGTTCTAGTCACCATGGAATGTTTACCAGAATGCCAGGAATAGAAGTTGTGGCTCCAATGACACCCGCTGAATATGTTTCAACGTGGGAGTATTTTATGAGCCACGACGTTCCAATATATGTTAGCGAACATCGAAAAAGTTTTCCGATTGACTATGAATTGCCTCACATTATTAAGCCTAAGGCCGACATTACCCTATTCCCGATATCAGTTGGAAGATTAAACGCACTTGAAGCGGTTAAAGAATTGGAGAAAGAAGGCATTACGTGTAACTTAGTTCATATTATCAAACTAAAGCCATTCGTACCTTCCAACTTTATGCTCAAAGCTTTAACAGATTCGACGCATGGAGGAGTTGTTATCGATACGGATTTTGAGAATGGCGTATCCAAATGCATTGCTCATGATCTGATGCTAGCCAGTGATAGGAAAGTACACACGTTGGGCCTTAAAGAAAGGGCCGCTGGATTTGCACCACATCTCGATAATCTACCGCCCTCACTGGAAGAAATAATCGAAAAGGTAAAAGAACTGATAAAAAAATAACCGCCGATAAAGGCGGTTTTTATTTTACAAGGAACATTCTATCTGCTACTATTTTTTCATGCAAAAGAACAATATAAATCTAAGGGCTGTTGTTATTACAGCAGAAGGATTCGAAGACGAAGAAGTAATTTATCCAGTCATAAGACTGAAAGAGGCTGGTTTCGAAGTTCACGTCGCCACCAAAGATAAGAAGATGGTTTTGGGTAGATTGAATTTCCCCCTGGAACTATTGATTAAATATTACGCCACCTTAGTCGACGCCAAACAACTCAATTCAAAGGATTATGATATGGTTCTAATACCTGGAGGGTTCGAAGCGCCTGATAGAGTGAGACAAGTACCAGAGATATTAGAATTTATAAGACAGATGCATAAGCTGAGAAAAGTGGTCTCGGCTTTTTGTCATGGCCCGTGGGTATTAATATCAGCTGGTATTTTAAAAGGGAAAAAGGCAACATGTTATGTTGGTATAATTGACGACCTTAAAAACGCTGGCGCCAAATACATGAATCGAGCCGTTGTTGTTGACAACAATATAATTACGGCTAGTCACCCAAGAGACGTCGGAGATTTAATGAAGGCAATATTATCTAAATTCAAGCTACCAGTATAACCTAAAGATCGTGGCAATAAGAAGCATAAAATCAACAATTCTTGATAGAAAACACCTATCACTTCGATCAATTGAGGCAGCTTTTATTAATATTGATCTATCAAAAATGGTTGTCAATAAACCGTGGGGATATGAATATCTTTTGGCCAGTACTTCCCTAGTAGAAATCTGGCACCTTTCTCTTGATTTTCACAAATCAACTTCTATGCATTGCCATCCTAATAAAAAAACGTCGCTCGTTGTATTAGACGGCAAAGCACGATTCTCTTCATTAAGCAGATCAATAGAATTGAAACCTCTGGACGCTATTACTATAGATCCTGGCGTCTTTCACTCAACACAATGTATATCTAAGAGTGGACTGAAAATGCTTGAGATCGAAACTCCCCCCATGAAACATGACTTGATAAGGCTCGAGGATAGGTATGGTAGGACCAACACAGGATATGAGGGTATTGATCAAATGAAAATTGCCAATGCATCTTATGCTAGATTTGACAACAATAAGCCCTGTCTAATCAACAATTTTTGCAATAATAATATCTTGATGTCATTTGTAGGAGAGATCAGCGATTTGAAAGATGGGTTACTTAAAAACATGGACGCGGCTATTTTGATAAATGGATTCATAAAATCCAGTCGAGGAGAAATTAAATACTCGATAGGTGACGTAATTCCAATAAAAGACATAAAAAGTGATAAATATGCATTTAAAAACATCTCGCTCTTATCGATCCAAAAGAATAAAAGATAAAACCATAATTTTCGATTTTGACGGCGTATTGGCTGATTCATTTGAAATGTTTTACTCGTTAATTAGCCAGTCAATGCATCTCGCTGGCCTGACTATTTCTCGCACCCAATATCGCGATTTATTTCTAGGAAACGTCCATAGGGAATTTAAAAATTTCCTAAAAACCGAAGAGAAGTATAAATTATTTACCGATTTTAGATCTAGCAATTACGACAGATGCTATGCTCGCACCAAACTGTTCGATGAAGTTGTTAGCTTTTTACAACAAATCAAAGAAAATTATTTTATCACTATCGCCTCCTCTGGAAAAAGAGATGCCATTATAAAACTGCTACAAAAAAATCGTATAAAACATTATTTCGATCTAATCTGTGCAACAGACAAAATGACAAAAGAGAATATGCTTATGGATATAATTTCCAAATCTGGAAATAATCCTAGAGAAACAATCATGGTCACCGATACCGTCGGCGACTTAATATTGGCTAAGAAAATTAGCATTAAGACTATAGCCGTAACTTGGGGATTTCAATCGGCAAAAACATTAAAATCTGCCGAGCCAGATTTCATTGCTAGGAATTTTAAAACACTACGTAAACAGCTTGAGATCCTTTGACATAACACAAAGCGAAAAACAGATAAGATTTAGATGATTTATTTAAAAAAGCTACCGCATGGTAGCTTTTATATTATGAGCCCCCTAAACAAGAGGATTAATGTCGTCAAAGGGGAAAGTGTTTTTATTTATCTCAGAAGAAGATAGGCCACTCCTCTTCAAGCGCCTTAGTAATTCAAAATAATTATCAATTATTTGATCATTCGTTAGGCTTCTCCCCCAAGGTGTATTTTGATTATATTCAAAAGTTAACTCTGGACGATTTTCATCAAGTCCATGAATGTGCATTGTATTAGACCAATTAGACGTGGTATTTTTTATCCCAAATCTAGTTGGATTACGATATACTTCCGTCCCGGGCCTAACGGTAAATAAAGATAAGTGAACTAAATCTGGCTGAGTCTCTTCTATAAAATCCCAAGTTAGATCGACTATATTCTCGGGTTCTCCCGGTAGACCTATAATCAAATAGAGTTTAGCCTCTATGTCGTTGGCTTTTAACAATGAGATAGTGTCTCTTGCTTTCTGAACACTAATGCGCTTGTTTATAATATCTAGGGATGGTTGCCAGACACTTTCCACTCCCATTCCCAAAGACAAACAACCTGACTGTCTAGCAAGAGTGGCTATCTCGGGAGTAATTCCATCAACACGGCACTGGCCACGCCATACTATTCCAGTTCTACCTATTGCTTCAAGTTCTTGAATTGCCATTAATCGCTTTAATGGAAATACTATCTCGTCCACTAGCACTATTCCCTGTATACCATAATCATGCTTAAGATATTCAATTTCTGCTTCAATCAACTTCGGATCTCTAAAACGTATTCTTGGTGTTCCCTCCCTATCTGTTGATAGGGCACAAAAATGACAACTATAGGGACAGCCACGACTAAAAATAGCATTCGCAGAGATCAGCTTATCGAACCCCGATTTATTTCTTAACGTCATCATTCTACGACGGGTTGTGGCACTCTTGGATAGGAATTTACGGCTAATGTAGGGGTACTTATTTATATCAATAACCTCAAAATCTCGGTATATTTTCTGAAGATTATTATTTCCAAAATCATTTATGGCTCTGACAATAGATCTCTCGCCCTCGCCGATCACCAATGAATCAAAAATAAGCAATGATTCATTTGGGAACTCGCTGGCATGGGGCCCACCAGCAATATGAACCGCCCTTGGATATTGTCTTCTCAGCATCTTAACTAGCGCTATCTGTTCATTAATATCTAGGGTATAGACTGAGTGCAGATAAATATCACATTCATCAATATGATAAAGAGAGAATTCTCTCATTATTCCTCTTAAATCAATAAGACTCAACTCTAGTTTGCTCCCGAAATGTTCTTCTAAAACTGTCAGCAGCTGTAGATGGGTAAATGGATCACCTCGAAATGGATCATTAAGATAATGACTACTTGGCAAAATAAAACCTATTTTAATCAAGGCTCTATCTCCTTAAAGTTTTTTAAAAAACTGCGCTTATTATTAAACAAATATTTAAATTTGTAAACCCCATAATATAAGATAATTTCATCGCATACTGACTTACCTAATTTATAAAATCCAACTTGACTATGTAATATGACTTCGTTACTATAAGCCAAGGTTCATTGAAAATTAAGAGGAGAAGATGGATAAGATTAGGAGATGGCGCAAATTTGGAAAATCTAGAATCTTGGCCGAGAATAACGGTAGAAGATTAGTTGACCGAAGTTACGTCAATCCGTACAACAATCAAGTTGTAGATTTCACGCTTTTTGATAGTAGTCGCACCTCAGTTATAATTTTCCCATTAACGACTCTTTTCGAAATAATTGCCATTAGACAATTCCGCCCTGCGATAGGGCAAATAACCCTGGAGTTACCTGGCGGTAATATTGACCCTAAAGATAAAAAATTAGCAGGAACAGCTCAAAGGGAGTTATTAGAAGAAACCGGTTATCGAGCAGATAAACTCATTCAGTTACCAG
>Ga0209727_1001395_pt1 | contig 20047 bp, 33 predicted proteins | sample RifGroC1_FD_183995 | JGI IMG/M metagenome (GOLD analysis project Ga0209727, IMG submission 183995) | Groundwater microbial communities from Rifle, Colorado, USA - Groundwater C1 (SPAdes) (version 2) | ecosystem: Environmental > Aquatic > Deep subsurface > Groundwater | place: Rifle, Colorado...
TGTTCGGTATATTCAGAAGTTATCACTACTCCACTTTGGCAGCGACAACCCAGAACCCGCCATAATACCCGTTGTGTTCGTTGTGGTTTGCCATCGTGAAAGCCCCCTTACTGGTCGTCACTACCAGAAATTGCACCTCGTGGCATTCGCCGTATTCATCCTCTTCGGTCGGTGCGTCCCTGACTTCGGCGTTCATAAGTTCGCCGCCCACAAAATAATCAAGGTTGTCGTCTGTTCGCATGTATCGGCTCTCGCAACAGGATTGACCATCATCAAACAGTTTCACCTTACTACCGTCCTCGAACGTAAAAAGCAGCTCGTTGTCAACCAGTGCCAATGCGGTTATTTTTTTGCCGACAGCAGCCGTGAAAGCCTCCACCAAATCAGCATTGCCGCCCAGTTGCCGTATCATTACACCTACTCCTAATTGTCCCATGTCATCCTCCGTTGAAAGTTAAAATCAAGTGATAACCAGCGTTCCGACCCGACCGAAAAGCCGGACGGGTCAAACGCCAGCCGTTATGCCCTACAATCTACAGCCTTCACTTTTGCGAAATCTCCGGTCTTTATCGCTGTAATAAACACATCCACAAGTTTTTGAGAGTGTTTTACTTCCCAAAAATCATAGACCATCAGCGACGTGTTTGTTCCATTGGAGGTGAAGACAGTAATATCAAAGTTGAATTGCTCACCCTGAAACATGGCGGAAACAGTGATGTGGAGTTTGCTCTGTTTCAAATTAGAAACCCTTGTCAACGTATCCCGAAACATATTTAAAAGTTGCTGGCGTCTATGCTTTATCAACACCAATTCTTCTTCTCTGGTTTTGAACATATTCCCTCCTAAATTGACAGCGATGGCATAACCAACGCTGTGCACCGTGTCGCGATAAAGCCGCGAACGGTGACGCTCAACCGTTATGTCACTCTGCAACGAGCTCGTATGTTGCCGCAAAAATATCAGGCTTGCATGGGTAGAATTCGCCCTTGATGCCTTTGATGATCCAGTCGTGGGGAGAAGCGTGAAGCGGGCCTTCAAGCGTCGCAACTATAAGCTCCTTGCCCCTGAACTCAGCATCTCCACCGACGAACTTCTCAATCTCGTTAAAATTTCCGTTGAATTGGACAGCTTCAATAACTACCGGCTTTTTTCTGAATTTTGGCATGTTGTATCTCCTCTATTTTTGTTCCGTTACGGGAATTCCCGCAGCGGGAATTCCGTGACATAACCCTTGCGTGGAAACAGGCGCTATAAACCCGCGCTGTTCACACAAAGGCCGTTATATCCTAAAAAACCCTAGTTGCCCTTTGCACGGCTGGAATGGTAGCGGTTGCGGGTCTTTCAGCACAAAGCCGTACCGCCCGAAAAACCACGGAGAATCCGACTTGCTCACACAATCCACGATTTCAACACTGCCGATGATGCCGCCGCGCTCGATCATGCCAGCCTGAATTTCCCGCTTCCCCTTTTCCCATGCTTCCGGGCAGAGGTGCCGTACAGCGTCCCACGCTTCCGCCCATTCCCGCTTTGTGATTCCCTTCGAGGCATGAATGAGGACGCGGCCACGGACTTTTGTGAACCAGTCCCGATTCTCAATATCCTTGCCAGCATTGATAATCAGCCATGCCCACGGTTGCCGAACGGATATAACCAGCGGGTGGACTTGACCGCCCGGTACAGTGGTATTTTTGGCTTCGTTGCTCATAAGTTACTTCCTCCTTGGCTCAGGGCGGACAAGTCACCCTCAAGCCGTTATACAGTCATGCCACTAATAAAATGTTTCACTGCGGCAATGTGCTTCTTGTCGTCGTCATCGTATCCACCAGTTGAAAAATAGAATTTGTCCGATTTCAGATAAATCAGAGTTGTTTTTTCCGGCTCAAATTGTCCCTCGAATCCATTACAGGAACAGTGCGAACCATGCACCTCGTAGAGTTCTTTCGTCTTTTTGTGGCGGAGTAGATACCATGCCGACGAATCACAACCCCAAGAACCTACACTTTCGTAGGCAACCAGAATTTTGAAATCTTTGAGCAGGTTGTCGGGTGCTTCCCACTCTCCGGCCAAATGCTTTCTGATTGCATCATCCGTATCCTTTGCCAAGTCTGCTAAAAACAGTTGTTTCATGGTTTTTCCTCCCCTGACTTGTATAACCACCGGGCAGCAGCGGGCGATAAACCCGCCGCTGTGCCGGTCTCAAGCTGCACCATGCTTATGATTTCAGTGCTACCATCTGTCTTGAGTCGTGAAGTACATTTTACCGTGTGATCTCCACCGGGCCTGCCATAGTCAATGGCTATAAATATCTGGTTCGCGGCTCTTGACATGATATATCTCCTTTGAAACGGTCTTTCGTGACATAACCAGCTTTTTCGACACAGACGGCGATAAGGCCGCCGCTGGTCAAAGCTGATCGTTAGATTACTGATGCACCATCTTGCTTGGTGCGAAAAACCATCATTGCGTTGCCCGGAGGCCAGCTCATGACGTCGAGTAAGTTCATGTTGCAGTCAAGCACAGAAACCTCAACTTTACACCGCTTGGTGCCGAATTCTTCAAACGCATCTTTGGCGCATCTGCCGAAAGAGCCAACCCATGACATACGCTCCGCTTTTGGAAGTTCCGACCACTGGACATAATGGATACTCGCATCAGGGACGTCACAGCAAAGCTCATAATCACGATTCTTTTTCTGCCAATCACGGCACTTTGCGACGAATACTTGCACGTATCACCTCTCGTACGTAATCTAACCAGGACGCCGGACACCGACCGCCGAACACCCGACGGACGGGTCAGCGCCATGGCCGTTATGCCTCAAGCCAAAAGTCATCAGGATCATGTTCGTTTCCGTCCTGATCGATCAATAATGTCACCTCGCCAAAATGCGTGTGATCTATTTGCCCGCAGACATCGATCCTCATACACCCTGTCTGGACATCAAGTGTTTCAATCCAGTACTCACTGCCGCCAAGCATTCTAGCGGTTACTGGTCCGGGGAGTTTGTTGAATTTCTCCATGTCTATTTTGTCACCCAGGCAACGCGCCTGATCCTGTTTAGGTGCGTGCCGATTTGTAGATCTAAGATCCTGAATAATCACGATTTCCTCCTAATTTGCAGCGCTGGCATAACCAACGCTGTGCACCGTACACGATAAAGCCGTGACGGTGACGCTCAAGCGTTATGGCGCTAATGCCAGCGCATCAATGATTGCAAATTGGAGTTCGTCGAACAGATCCCAACTACGCTCCGACATTCCGGAAGGGTATTCGTCCGCTTCGGGATCGTGCTCCCAACCAAGTATTTCGATCATGTCCCCTTCGATGCAGGAATTTCCGAAAGGCCGCTTTCCTTGCACATAGAAACTGATCCCATCACTACGCCACAAGCTCAAATCCCAAAGCAAACGGCTCATCAATTTGCGGTGATCATCTTTTATGCCGCCACCATTGCGATACCGTTCAAGAGCTTGCCACCGCCGTTTATTGTGCAACGGTCCAGAAATGGAACTTGACAGCCAATCCCACAACTCAGGGAAATAATCCCGTCCACCGAAAAACGAGAGATCAGCCCAAAATTCCAGATCAGCATTCGTAATGTGCCATTCGCCAACGGTTTCCGGCAACATCCGATGCCGATGGTATCGGAACTCAACGTGTTTCCCTATGCGGTCAGACAGCGTGATCAACGGCCTGATATTCGGCTCTTCAGTGGCTAATGTTTCCATAAAAGCCGCCTTCAGTAGCAGCATGCATTCTGATTCGACTTTCCGGCATGAGCCGGTGATGTGTTGCCAGAGTTTTGCAAATTTTTCTTGATTAGAATTCATGATATTATCTCCTTGTAATTTGGATGCTACGAGCCATAACAACGCCTCGCAGCGGGCGATAAAGCCCCGCCCGGTCAGGGGGCTAGCCGTTAGAATGATTAGTTGCTATCCGGCTTCATTGGCATTAACAGCCCTTCGCCGCCATCAAAAATAAATCTCGCGACGGTCATCGGCTCGAACGTACCAAGTTTCGCATTCGGCAATTTTCCGAGAAGGGAAAGAAATTTGAGATTGATCTTGACCCCATTGACCACTTTCCCCTCCAGGGTCCAGACCTTGCCAGTTCCCCAGCACTCATCACAGGTTTCAACCACGCCGGGGTTTTTATACCGGTGTCGTGCTTTGAACTCTTCAAACTGAGCAACCGATAACTGCGCTTTGCCTTTGCAGGTTTTGCAATCCTGTTCATCGTAGGTGTTGAAATCAGACTCCAGAGACACGACCCCATAACCCTCGCATTCAGGGCAGACAATCCCCTTTACTGTGCCGTTACAATGGGGACAAGTGGTGGCCTCATAATCAACTTCAGGGACACCAACCCACTCAGCAGGTTCACGGTTAAACATTTCGCTGTACGGGTTATGTTCAACGTCTGGCGCTGTGTCATTCGCATCAATATCCGACATACGAGGGACACGAACCATAATGTGTCCATCCGTAGCGTAGGTGTAAGCGGAGGTCGACCACGGACGGCAGATGTTGCCCTTGTCCTTGTCAGCACAACAAAACCTTTCAAGTAATTCCTTTTCCAAGATGATCCTCCTTAAAATCCGTTCTAACCATCGGGTGCTTGGGATGGCATGAAGCCGCCACCCCAGACCCTCAAGCCGTTATAATCTGAATCGCGCTAAAAGCCTCAACCATGCTTCTGCAGCGCACTGTGGCACCTGTCCGTTGCCAATGGCTCGCAGTTTGTCCACCCGATTGGCCACCCCATGAGCCATTCTACCCAATGGGGGTTCAGTGGGCCACCGTCCTTGTTTGCCTCTTCGTAGGATGGCCGAGAGCCGTTCCCGGCAAAACGCGCCTGTTCCATGTCTCCTGTTGTCACCATGCTGCTTGTCGGTGTCGGAAATTTCGTCACCGCAGTTCTCAGGTTCAGGCCGCCAGCCCTGCCCGAGCACCCCGGCCCGCCCGTTCCGTCCGATTTCGTAGGCGTCGGCCACTTTGCTACCGCTGTCGCCAGACCATCCCCGCTGTTCTTGCTCGCTCCCTTGCGGTTGTAATTCCCGCAGACAGTCGGCGTCGGCCAACTCATTGCCGCCATTTGCAGCCCCGGCCTGCCGCTGCTGTCCCGCTGATTCGGCCCACCATGCGTTGCAATCGAGGCCAGCGGAGTGGGCAACAATCCATATTCTGTCCCGTTGGTGCGGCGCTCCCACGTCTGCCGCTCCCAGCACTCCCCATTCCGCATCGTACCCCAACGCGGCCAGGTCTCCGAGAACACGTCCGAGGCCCCGAGAAGTGAGCACTGGCGAATTCTCCACAAAGCAGAAAGCGGGTCGTACTTCACCGATGATTCGGGCCATTTCCACCCAGAGTCCGGAACGTTTGCCGTCAAGCCCGGCTCCGGCTCCGGCTGCTGAAATATCTTGGCAGGGGAAACCGCCCGAAACCACGTCAACAGATCCCCGCCAAGGTCTACCGTCAAAAGTTGTAATGTCTGACCAAATTGGGAAAGGTTCGAGCAGTCCGTCATTTTGTCGTTGCGCCAGAATCCCTGCGGCGTAGGCATCACGTTCAACTGCGCAGACGGTACGCCATCCAAGCAATTTGCCGCCGAGTATTCCGCCACCAGCGCCTGCGAAAAGAGCCAACTCATTCAAATCTACCCTCCTGAAACCTTATGGCCTGTCGGCCAAGCGCGATTCAGATTCTAACCAAGTCGCAGCAGACGGACGGCACAAACCGCCGCCGCTGTGCTTAGTCGTTGTACCACTCAAGTTGCTTTTAATATCTGACCGGCATTAAAACCCCTTCGCCGCCATCGAATGTAATCCAGGCCGTTTCTGTCGGAGCCATCGGGCCGATTTTGCAATTTGGCAACGCAGCCAGCCGGAGAAGGTATTTTGGGTGGAACTTGGCGCAGCCAACCTGTATTCCCTCATTTGGATACAGCTTGCCGGTTCCGTTACATTTTGGACATTCCGGCAACTGTCCGGAGCCTTCACATGATTTGCATTCGCACTCATATTCGTTGTACGAGTTTTTCAGCCAGACCTCGCCGTCGCCGTCACATTCCGGGCATTCAACGTCTTTACCTTTACCGTTGCAGGTCGGGCAATCTTCCAGCCCTGGCAGCTTGCAGTCAGGCAGAGTAAACCATTCTGCCGGTTGCGCTTTCGGGAGGATTTTCCGTGCATCAGGGGCTCGATCGTTCTCAGGCACTTCCGGCAACCGGGCCACACGAATCATGATATGGCCGTCAGACGCATAGGTATGCTCTTCGAGTGACCACGGAGCAGATAATGTATGATGGTCGTCATGGCAAAATTGTTTTAACAGCATGTACATGGTCTACCTCCTCAATCGTGTTACAACCAGCGGGTGCTAAGGGATGGCGATGAGGCCGCCACCCCAGACCCGCCAGCCGTTATGGATAATTATGAGGAGTCAACAGGGGTAGCATTATCGACTCAAAACACATCCCTGTTGCCCCTCTGCCTGTCTTTCCAGGCTGTCATTTGATGATGTGCTGGACTCTCCGATAGAGACGATACCAAGGCAGTCAGTCAACTTCGGAACCTTACCAGCTAGGAGCCTCACCCAAACTCTACGCTCCGGCTTCACCTTGGGCAGTTTGGGTCAGCCAAGGTCTACTCTCATTCACCGCCTGCGTGTCCGTCCACGCCGACACCATCAACAACATTTCAACAACTCTGTGTCTATCAGTTCCAAACAGACACTGAAAAAATGACGCTCTTGCTCGTTTTTGCCGGTCCAGTAGTCAACGGCCATTTCGTCATAACGCCGCCGGTTTGCCAACTTCTCACGCTCCAGACCGATGATGTATTTACGGTGAGGATGATTTGCAGCGGTAATATCCATAACCACGGAATACAGCGGGTTAATCTCCGTGATTACTGGTTGTGGTTGAAATAAAGTCATCTGTTCCATGGCAAATCCTCATTACCGCTGATTCCGAAAGCCGTTACTTGCGGACTATGCCGCCTCCATAAAATCAAAGAGCGATGGCATATCAACTTCTTTTTCTGCAGCCTGCAGGTACCCGATAGCGTCACGGAAATAGTCGCTATTTAATTCGGTCATGTAACCCTTGCGACCTGCCTTAATAGCCATGTATGGGACGGTTCCTATCCCCCCAAATGGATCAAAAACAACATCGCCCTTGTTGCTGTAACGGTTGATGATCCTCTCCACGATATCAAACTGGAGTGGGCAGACGTGCATCTGGACATTTCGGCGGACCTGCTCACTGTTCAGGGTACGCATACGGTTGATATCGTCCCATACTTCATGATGCCAGCTGCCTGGCGCCACAACCATAAATGTGGCCGGTAACCTGCCATCAATATCCAACTTCTTTGCCAGCGCCACATGATCTTCATAACTGTAGACCGTATCTCGGCTGAACTCCCTGTAGACTCGCTGAAGGTCGCTGACTTGCAAGCTGGCCAACTCGTCTTTGTTCACCAAGCGATTACCTGATGATCTCCAAAATGCATGGGCGTCAAGCTGCCATTGTGCCCTGGTGTAATCATCTTTTGTTTTGTTCACTGGTTCATCGGCATAGGCCCGGCTAGTGTCTGAGGGAAGCTTGCGAAACAGCATGATGTATTCAGGGCAGCCAACCCCCATCTTTGAGCCGTCTTTGCATTGCTCGGTCCATCCCAATCGATAGGTCTGGTTGTTTTCGCGGACCACATCGGTCAGCACGGTGATCATGCCGATCTTCCTAAATCCGTGCTTTTGGAAATGGAAACTGGTTTCTTCGTGGAAGCTGTCGCAGGTAGGCATACCATCACCGGTCGCATTGCCAAACATGATCCTGTCCTTGACGTGGATGGCAGCAATGCGACCGGGTTTCAATATGCGATGCAGATGGGTTGTCAGGAAGTCCATCTGCTCCCAGAAATGAGCATTCCCGCTGGTATGCCCAAAGTCATTGTATGAGGGTGTGTACTCATAGTGGTTTGCAAATGGGATTGATGTATGTATCAGATCGATGCTATTTTCCGGCATCTGTGATGTTTCCAAAACACAGTCGTTATTGACTGCGGTAAATAGTTGACCTTCGATTTTCACGCGCTTTACTCCGATCTTCCGTGCTAGTTTGTCGATCACGGATGTAGTAGAGAGTCCATAGTTCTTGATAATCTCGATCATTTTGCCAACCAGATAGTCATGCTGTTTCCACTTTTTGAGCAGAGTTTCCAGGATGGCCCTTTCGCTTTCTGTGTAGATGATGTGAATCTCGACACGTTCAGTCTGTAGGAAGCGGTAAACCCTGTGGATTGCTTGCACGAAGTCGTTAAACTTGTAACCTATGCCCAAAAAGATGACCTTGTGGCAATGACGCTGGAAGTTACAGCCTGATCCTGATATCTCCGGTTTTGTGGCCAGGTACTTGATGCGGCCTTGTGAAAAATCGATAATGCGCTGTTCCCGTGTGTCCAGATCAAGGCTGCCATATACCTCCACCGTTTCCGGCAAAGCCTTTTTGATGGCATGACGCTCAGCCTCCAGATCATGCCAGAGAATGAAATGATCATTGGGGGCAGCAGTTATGATTTCCATCATCTTGTCAATGCGAGAATCAATGCTGTCCCGCTTCTCCCTGGCAGCTTCTTTAAGTCCTTCGGCTGCATCTCTGAACAACTTGGATTGACCGTCTCTTTCTGTAGGCCCTGACAGATGATCAACTGGTACCTCGTGATAGATCACATCCATAGGAGGCAGATCGTAGCCTTCATCTGGATAACCTAAGTCAGAGGGTTTGGTGATAAAGACCGCCCACGTTGAAACCCACAACCAGAACTCCTCTTCTTTGTGCTTGTAGAGCGTGAGATTGTTGGCCTGCGTGCTATCGCGCTGAAAGAATCGCGTCAAGGCCTGCCCGGTATCCATCACTTCAAGGTATCCGGCATAATGAATCAGTTCCTTGTACTTATTCGGTGATGGAGTAGCTGTACATACGAATTTGTATGGTACGCCTTTGAACTTCTGTAGAAACGTCTGGTAGGTCAGTGAACCAAAGGACCTGAGTACCGATGCTTCATCCAGACTGGTAGCGGTGAAGTATTGCGGGTCAATATCACCATCACGTACACGCTCGTAATTGGTGATCAGAATGTTGCAGGATGATGCTTCGACTTCCGCCTGTGTCTTGACGTATTCCACCTGGATACCGAGCAGCTTTTCAGCGTCTTGTCGAAATTCCTGCCGGACACCGAGAGGGCAAATGATCAAGGCCTTGCCGCCTACTATGGCAATGATTATCCGTAAAATCTCAAGTTGCTGGATGGTTTTGCCAAGACCGAAAGCCTCAAATATGGCACGCTTGCCACCTTTGATGGCCCACTTGACAGCAGCCTTCTGATGGGGTTTCAGTATAGGGTTCAGATCATCGTCAGTGATATCAAAACCACTATCCTTGGCTGTTTCAATCTTGCTTTTGAGAAATTCGAGGTAGGAGGTTATCATGCTGCCCTCCTTCCAGACTTCGGGCCACGCTTCTGATGTGAAAATTCACGCTCGTAAAGGGCAATGCTGATGAACTCGGCCAGACAACCTCCGATCTCCCCGCCACGTCGTGCTGTGTTGATAGTGCGGGTTGATACTCCCGATGCCGCGGCCAGGGCTTCATTGCTGGCACCTTTCATTCGCATGACTGTATTCAGCAGGGGAAGCCGCTTCTTTTTGAAAATATCTTTGAGCATCATAGCTGTATGGCCCCCTTGCTCATGGTCATGGCTGCGAGATTCCAGCAATCAATCCAGTAATTCACCATCGCCTCGTCAAGCTTTTGTCCAGTGCCCTGAAAAAGATCAAGAATCTTCTCTTTGACAGCCTTGATCTTCCTGGCGTTAAGCTTATGAGGTGGTATCATATTTTCGTACTGTGCTATCACGGTGACACCCAATGATCCGACCATACTGAGAATCTGCGCCTCAGTCAGGTCGATGTCGTCAATTTCAGGGGAATAAGGTTCATAGCGAACCCGCTTGCCTTGTTCTATCCTTCGGTAAAGGGTTTCGGTAGCACTCACAGCCTCACCCCGAGTGTTTCCTCGATAGCCAGGCCAGGAAAGGATTTAATCCCGTTGGTTTTTACAAAAGCTTTGAGCGGACCATCTCCGATCTTTACAATATTGGCGACGGCACCAGGATTCTGAGCACAGAGAGCTTGCAGAAAGGGGATCATCTGCAGTACGGTAACTTTAATATCTTTGGCCTGTGTGATATTCCCAGATGAGGTCCTCAGAGTTCTGTCGACCATAGGGGCGACTGTGACCGGAGCGGCATAAACATTATCTGCCTTTTCCAATAACGATTCGGCCTTTTCATCCTTGCCGCTTTCCAGTGCTTTGAGTGCCTGTGCCTCCAGGCGTTCTTTCTCTTTTCGAGCTCTTTCTTCTTCCTCTGCCCGTGCCTTGCGTTCTGCTTCACGCCTGATGCGTTCCTGTTCTTGAATAAAGGTATTCATGGTTTTTCGAACCACATCCATAGCTTCCTTGACTGGCGCCAGTTCGTCAGACTCTTTTTTGGTGATTGCTTTGTGGGCTTCATGAGCGGCCTTTTTCATCGGGGCGAAGTAATCAACGATCTTCTTCTCCAAATCTTTAAGACCTTTGCCCAACTCTCCAGCTGCAGCATAAGTAGCTGCATCGGAAACAATCAAGCTGGTTGCCTGCTCGTATAGGGTGAGAGTTTCTTGCTCCAATTCTGCCTCGGGGTTGATAGGGATTATCTTTGCGGATTCAGCGGTCATTTATTTATCCTCCAGGATTGAATGAGTTTGCCGTCCCAATAGTGGTCCAGGAGTTTCCTGAAACGGCTGTTGGCCTGCTTGTCGTTGACCTTCTGGTACTTGTATGAGCCGTCTGGCCTGAGATACAGAACGCGGCGCTCATACTCTTTTGTTCTGGTCCCGCCGTTCTTTTTCCACACATGCTCCTGACAGACAGTCTGGATTGAATCAGTTAAGTGGTTCGGTTCGCGGGACTTGATTTCCACGATCAGCTTACCGTCCAAAATCAGATCAGGGATACAACCGACCATCAGGGCAGGGTCACCCATTGGCACTTCCACAATGAAGTCTGACTTCACGAAACCGTAATCTTTCAGCCATTGCGGGAAGGCGGTCAAAACAGACCTTAGACCGGGATCAAGACCGTCTATGTCCAAGGCATCCAGACAATACAGCTCAACGGTTTTGTGAACAGCAGAACCGTACTGGCGTGCTGCTTCCATGATGTGCTTAGTCACTCCGCTAAAATCGTACAGCGGATTAATGACCGTTGTAATTCCAGGGACAACAATGTCCCCTATCCGATGGGTATGCGTACCTTCGTCAAAAGTGTATATTTTGTTGGATGCCATGATTATTGACCGTTAGGGCAATCGATATGATGGCCCTTGCCGTCAGCGTCCAGTAGCTCCCCGCAGTTGTTGCAGGCCTCGGGGATAACTTCTTCACCATTTGTGACAGCTTCTTTTTCCTGCTTTACAATCGGTTTGATCTCCCCGGAATCAATCAGCTTGAGTGCCGGATTCATCTCAGAGAACGGGAGATCCTGGATTTTCTCTATCTGGTAATGAGCGCAGAAACTCTCCGGCGTTATGCTTTTATTTTTAAGCTTGGCATACAGCATCTTGCTTTGAGCCTCGGACACCTTCCCGCCTTCGGTCTTATTGCCTGGAGTCTGTTGTTTAGCCTGGGGCTGCTGAACAGATGGCTTTCCGGACTGCTTGTTTTGCCCGTCTTCGCGGGTCAACTCTTCGCGCACTTCATCCGGCAGGTCTTCGAGATCCTGAGCAAAGACGTCGCTGGCACCGGTAGCGGTTAAGGTCAGATCTATTTGAGCCCTCTTCTTCGCCATCTTGAGAGCGGTATTAGCCAGGTCAGCAGGGTTTGTGCGGACCTGCTTTATCTCACCGGTAGCATTGTAGTTGCTTGGCTTAGAATATTTGATTCGACGCCGGTCTTCTGGTGTAGCGTCAAACTCAGATGGCGTGACAGCGCCGCGCCACTTGTACTTCTCTTCATCTGTGGAACATTCACCGATACCTGCGCCAACGATCTCACCGGTAGGGATAACGCCACGGCATGTCACCCTGTAGCGATAGCAGTCATACGTTGACAGATCCTCAACGGTAGGCTCTACAGCAATCCGGAAGGTGGACAGTATCGCTTCGCTGCCAGCCTTGTAGAGAGACGGCTGTTTGCAGCCTGGGATAGTCCCAAAATGCGTACCGTCCTTCATTACGGCTACCATGACTTCCTGGATCAGCCGCTTTTGCGCCACTACATCCTGTTTGGTGAGCGGCCTGTTTTCTGTTATTGCTAGTTCATTCATGTTCTGTTATCCTCCTGAATTAGATGTTTACAAGGCTTGATTCGGCGCATTGCGAGTGCGCCGTTTCTATCCCTCTCCTAAAATCCCGTCATAACCGGGATCAGTATTACAGTCATCTTCATCACCTCCCATGTCTTCGCCTTCATCATCCCGCTCGTTCTGAGGATCATTGTAATAGCCAGATACCGTTCGCCACGACTCTCGCATGTTATGCTGATCTTCCCGGCTCAGATCGTCGCAAAAACCCATAGGGTCGTTATCCCAGCTCATTTACTGCCTCGACTCTGTTTGATCATCGACATGATGTATTCCTGATTTGCCGCTTCCTGATCTGCAGCATGCTTCACCAACGTATCCCTGATATTCACCGATTCATCGATATGGGACTGAGGTGCCGGCGCTTCATCGTTGGGAACTATGCCAAGGCAACAAAACAGGACCAGAGCCAGCAACTTCTGTTTCCAGGTCAGCTTCTTCATGCTGTTTCCTCCCCTGCAATTAGGTTAATTTCATGTTATCTGTGCGGTTCATCCATTCCAGATAAGCAGTCCCAAAACAGCCGAGCATTCCATCTTTACGAACCAAAGGCAGTGTAAACTTACCTCTGCACCTCTGTTCCCTAAGATATTTAGTATTTGTTCCAAGCAGTTTAGCGATGTGTTCTAATCGCAAAAATCTTTCAGGTGTGACTTCGGGTATAGATTGAGACATAACAGACGCTCCTTAAGCGGCTTTCAACCAGTTGTTTTGGATATTCTGGGCATTGTTTATCAACCACATGGAGATATCTCCAGCGAGTGACATACGAGCTGTCAGCCCTCTGCTTCTTGAACGCCTAGCAGCATGGTTGATGTACCGCATTGTTCCAATAAAAAGATTTTCTAAAGAATCTATCTTTGTAAGCAAATCATCGTGAGTAACTGAGTTTGAGTTGTCATTCCATCCGCATCTCATGTAGATCCACTCCAGCGGCCAGCTACATTTCGTTGCAATCATGAACTTGATGAACATCTCAATGCTCATGTGGCGCTTACTATCGCCATTATCGTGCTTACTGATTCGAGAGATGTTTTTCACCATGTTTTCAATTTCCTTCTGGCTCGGATTAATATTTGGAAGCAACATTGTGATAGCAATCTGCTCCAGCGACATTCCGCAATACTTCAAAACAAGTCGAATTACTGCGTAAGGATCTGTGCTTTCTTTCAGTTCTTTTTTGATTGAATCGGATATCTGTACTGACATACCCCCCCCTTTTTTTTGGTGATTGTTTCGCCTTTGCCATTGCATTAAATGATGAAATACTGCCCACATGAAACTTCAATCAGACATTACCGCTAATCATGCCAGCCAGCTTAACCAATCCCTTTGGAGTGACCAGTACCTGCTCGACGGTTTTTGCGTCGGAGCCGGTCCGCTCAATGGTAGTTACTTTGTGTTCGAGGTAACCAGTCTGGAGCTTGTCCTGATATGCGATCCAATGATTGCAACCAGGGCGGCGATAGATGAATTTGTTTTGACTCAAGAGGTTGAAGAGAAACTTGGGCTGGACTTGAAGAGACTTGGCGGCGTTAGTAATACACAGGCTGCCGTCTGCCATTGAAAGACGGTCCAGTGCTTCCACTTTGGGCTGCATGTAAGCAATAAGCTTGTCACGCTCAATCACTTTTTCTGAATAGGTAAGAAGCAGGGAACGCATTGCGGCAGGATCTTCCAATGCCTGGAGAGGATCGCCATAGCTTCCAGTTTTACGAATCGAAGGGAGCACTTCTGACGTGACCCATTTTTTGAATTTTTTGGCCGAAGCCAGTTGAGAACCAAGCACCGCATTGTAAAGACCGGGCTCATTTATAAGTGATTGTTTTTTGTAGGTTGTTCCATCAAGGAACGTTTGTGTAGCCTGCTCGTCTTCATCAATACGTTTCATCATTGCACTTGTTGCGGAGTAACCGAGAATGGAAGCTACATCCTGGGCAAAGAAAAATATTTCACCTTCAACATTTGCTGTTCTGACTTGTACATCTTCATACTTGAAAATCTGGAGTTCTTGCATTACAGTCACCTCGCACTTTTGGTTTTCCCCGTATGCCCTCGACCGGCTGCGGGGTTTTTTCGTTTTAGGCGGCCAGTCTGTCCTGATGGTCTTTAAACTTCAAAAATTTGTCTTTGCGAAGGGTTTTCACGATCTGGCCATAAACGCCTTCCTTCGGATGGAGGGTGGTGAACTTACCCCTAAAGAATGCTTTCACCGTTTCAGGATTAAGGTTGTTTACCCGTGACCATCCAGCGATAGTGCGACCCGTATCCAAAAGAGCCTGTTTTGATGCCGATAGATCAATTTTATCCATTGTGAACCTCACTTAATTTGTGTTATATCTGCCTAGATTAATCCTCCAATCAGCAGAAAGATAAACTGTCAAATAGAAAATAAAGAAAATTTCTTCATCAGTCAATAGATTTTTTCTACACTAGGAAATAAAAATATGACACCGGGCGAGAGACTAAAGCAAGTACGTGAAAAATCAGAGCTATCTCAGTCGGTCTTTGGATCTAAATTGGGGTGGTCGCATAACAAAATTCGCGATCTTGAGTCTGGTAAACAGAAAATTACTATGGAGGTTGCGCAGACTGTTGAAGATTTTTTCTTCGTAGATAAATACTGGCTGCGTACTGGCGAAGGGGAAATGATTGGCGTTGATCATATCGCTGCCCTGAAAGACATTGCCGGAGGTGATACCTGCCAACACGTCGATATTTACAACATGGTCGAGGCTGGCGCCGGGGCTGTACCAGAGTGGCATGAACCGATTGATCGGCGAGCGATCCCTTCGCGCTATTTATTAAAAGGAATGCGACCGGTTCTAGTCCGGGGCCGAAGCATGGAGCCTACCTTTAAAAATGGGGCGATCATTGGAATTGACGAGAATGACCGGCAAGTAATCGGGGGAGAGGCTTATGCTGTCATGCTTCCTTACGAGGGGGCGGTTATTAAGCGACTGTATCCCCTGCCGGATGGAGTTTTGATTCGATCAGACAATAAGGAATTCCCAGAAGTTAAACTTATGAAAGCTGATGTACCTGATTATTTTATTCTTGGGCGGGTGTGCTGGGTTGTACAGGAGGTTTAGAGAACGGTAATAAAAAAACTGGGGGAGATATGAAGCGGATATATATTCTGATTGGGGCGCTGTTGTTCACGATACCCTGTGATGTAGGGGCTGACAGTTACCCCTCATTCAGGGATCTGCAACAGAACCAGGCGATGCAAGACAGCCTGGAATTGCAGCGGGAACAGATCAGGCTGCAGCGAGAGCAACTGGAACTGTTGCGGGGAATGAACGAGAAGGACAAGGCGGCAAAGAACGCGAAACTTGATGCACAGATAAAGATCGTGATCGACAGAAGCGTGAATGAGCAATATGCCACGTTCCTAAAACTCTACCCTATCTATTCAACCGATAAAATACGGGCCGCGGCCCTGACCAGTGCCGTGGTAAAGACCCAAGAAAGCCCACAATTCGCAAGCAGGCGGCTGGACCTGTCCGCCTTTACCGATATACTACTGGAAGCGCACAAGATCGTAGTGCATGATTTCGGAGATTTTTAGACCGTCAAACCCCGCAGGTATCACATAGACACCCCGGGCGACCCGACAATAAACCCCGCCAGGTTACCCTGGCGGGGTTTGCTTTAATTCAATCTGCTGACTATTTGCTGACTAATTTATAAATGGGGCATTTTGGAAAAGAAAAAGGCCACGCAGAAAAAACCCATAAAGCCTTTATATATCAATGGTACCAGAGGCCGGACTCGAACCGGCATGACCTTGCAGTCGGCAGATTTTGAGTTTCAGGATATGGGGTTGTAAGGCGTTGCGCCAAAATTGTAAAACATTGTATATACAGTGGCATGTGATCTTGTCATATTGTTTTACGTTGCACTAAATTGGATAAAATTGTAACTATTTGCTAACTATCTGCTGACTAATTTTCGCGCAGGAGTGCGACATGCCCAAGGCCAGAATCTCCCGTTCCTCTATTGAAAAACTCGAAGCAATACCAGGAAAACAAGTATCATACTTTGACACCAAGATTACCGGATTCGGTGTGAGGATCAATAGCACCTCCAGAACGTATTTTGTTCAGTGTCGAGTGAAGGACCGTAAGAATGCCAGTGGCAAGCCACTTGAAATATATGAGAGCATCGGAAGAACAGACGTTATTGATTTTGAAAAGGCAGTGACCAAGGCGAAGGCTATCTTGGAGAATGCAGCCCATGGCATAGCCCCCGACGATATCCGGCGTCAAAACGAAGATTTGGAAGCCGATAAAATTATCACGGCAACAAATGAAGCACGAAAGGACGTCACGCTGCAGGATGTATTCAAAGAGTACATTATTACCAAGAAGAAGCTCAAGGCATCGACCATTGAGCTCTATCAGGAAGATATCGACCGATACCTGACCGACTGGAAGGATTTACCGTTACGATCAATCGACGGCAACATGGTTATCAGCAAGCATGCCGAGATAGGGAAAAGAAGCAAGGCCCGGGCGGATGGTGCCATGAGGATACTTCGGGCTTTATTCAATCATGCAATGCACGTTTATGACGACGTGATTATCAAGAACCCAGTCAAGAAGTTATCTGCAGTTGGTGGGTGGTATAAGGTACCGAGACGCGAAACATATATTAAGCCGGCAGATCTGAAGAAGTGGCTGCCAGCTGTTCTCAAGTTGGGATACGACACAACACAGGACTTTATCCTGGTAACGCTTTTCCAGGGATCTCGCAAGACAGAAACATCATCATTGAAATGGAAGGATGTCAACCTGGTGGACGGTACCGCGATTTTTCGAGAAACAAAGACAGGTGTTGTGCTGGAAGTTCCAATCTCCCGCTTTATCATCGGCAGGTTGAAAGAACGGATGAAGTACTATTATGACGGGCCTGATTCCTACATCTTCCCCTCGTACGGTAAAACCGGCCATATCGTGGAAGCGAAAGCAGGTCTGGAAGTAGTCCGCTTGGCGACAGGCATTAAAGCAACACATCATGATTTAAGACGCTCGTTCATATCCTATTGCGAAGAATTAGAGATAAACATATTCAGTCGAAAGCGGCTGGCCAATCACGCAATTCCTCTGGATGTGACAGAAGGCTATACCATGTTCAGTATGGAGAAGTTGCGCGTCGTGGTCGAGAAGGTTGCAGCTTTCATCTTGGGGAGTGCCGGTATCAGGTACCAAACACCAGAGTCCGCCCCACTTACCGAAGATCAAGCAGCAAGGATTGCGGATACGGCTTTTTGGGATAGTCTGACCGATGCGCAGAGGATCAAATTTGCAGCGATGATGTCACCAGAAAAGGAACAGCCTCAAAACGTGATCAGTCTTGAGGCGGTAAAGATTAAGCGGAGAATGGCGCAGTAGTTTATTTCACCGTCCCGTTATACCTGATAATGATATCGTTGCACCGGTCCAGCGCCCCCTGGTAAATGTAGAGGTTGCCCAAAATCGCCTGGGTATTTTCTTCATCCAGGCCGCCGTTATCGTCGCTGATCACCTCCAGCAGGACCGGCTGCGGCTCAGTGGGCAGGGTTGGCCGAATACACTGGGGGCAACACCCCAGCGCGGATAAGAACAGTACGGCGAGGAATAGCGTTGCCACGGATAGAACTAAGTTGAGCCTGGACTTGTGCATTGATCTTCACCTTCCCCTTTTGGATATCATCCAGCAGCGTAACAGCCTTCTTACCAGCCTCCACCTGTCGGGCAAGCTCGGCCTTATCGGCCTCCAGATCATCGATCACCGCGGGGTTATGCCAGAAGAACCACCAGGCAATAAAAACAAGCAGGATAATGCCGAGAATCTCCCCGATGATGCGCCGATTCTGCCAGATGATTGCAAAGGTCATGATTAACTCCTTACCCTGATGAATCCGACAACCCGAAAGGCGGCACCAAAGCCAAGCCCACGTTGGCGGTCATAAACGCCGCCACCCTCTCGCTGATCGCCAGCATTCGATGGCATTGTATTTCCCTCTCGGCTGATAAAAGTAGTTCGATTTCTCTGTCCAAGGATGATGCCGGTGTGTCCGTTGAAGTCTCGCGCTGCATTGATCCTCCCATGCGCCCAGATGGGTATGTCTCCCGGCTGCAGGCGCTGCACTCCCATAGCCACATCTTCGGCATCAAACACTTGGTAGCGCAGCTCGTTGACTTGACATACCCGCAGCAGGGTTGAACACCTCCCCTGCCGCGGCAACTTGTAACCGGCCTCTTTGTAGTTCCAGATCACAAAGGCGGCGCACCAGGATAACCGGGGCGGCAAGCCTAGATAGGCCAGCATCTTGTCGATGGCCGGATGATCGTTGTTATTGGTCTGTTCGCGCAGATCCAGATAATGAGCGCTGTTGGCAATTACCTGATCCTGGAGCGTCGCGGCATCACACCATTTTGTTAGCGTCAACAATATGGCTATCAACAGGAACAGTCTCATTTGCCGATCACGCCGGCCAGTGCCAGTAACAGGGCCGCGACAACAATTGCAGCAGCGACGTTGCCCTGATCGAACACTTCTGAGAGCACATCGTATTTAGTGCCGCGCAGACAGAACACCGTGGCGAAGAAGGCAACCAGCAGGACCGCCAGCTGCATCAGACGCAGGGTTACTATCTCGGCAGCGGCCAGACTGCCGCCAGGCGCCAGCAGAAACAGTGCCAGCATGGTGATGAATACAAAAACCAGACTCAGAACCGCTTCAGCTATTTTCATCGTCATTCTCCTTGGCCGGTGCTGCCGGACAATCAGTGTTGGCGCATTTGAGGGCGTTGTTGCCGGCGGGACAGTCGCCGCCTATGATGTGACAGTAAGCCATTATTTACCTGCCTTGTGGCTCGGCTGCGTTGCCATGATCTGAGCCGCCGGGGGATATTCCTTGAGATGCGAGATCACCATCCAGCCGATAAACCCGACAATCACCAGTGTTGTTATTTCGATGACCCTTTCCGCAGCCTTGGCCTTGGCCTTGGCCCACCATGATCCGCGCTCAACGCGGCGCTCCACCTGTTTAGTCGTAATGCAGACGATATGTTCTTCCTTCAATGCCTCAAACCTTGCTTCGAGTTCCCCGTGATTTTCAATAACCGCTTTGACGCTGCTCTCAACACCCGTAATTCTGTAGTGGATGCGCTTGTGGTCCTCTGTGTTGTTCTCCAATTTTGCCGTGACCATTGCCAATGTTTCCAGCGCTTCGGCAATGCGCGGCATCTGGCTATGGACTTCCGTTACCAATGGATGCAGGCCAGCAATCTGCTTGCCCAGCGAATGCACTTCGCTTTCTATTCCTTTCTGTACTGGCTGATCCATGTGGCCTCCGTTATAAAATAGCGTCATCGCCCTCATCAGGTTGGATGCTGTTCTTCGTATGATCTTTCTGCCAAAAGAAAAGCTTATCGATTACCTTCGCAAAGAAGCGCTCCAGATCATCCCGGCGCTTGCCTACTCTTGATGAAATATATTCGTCGCCGTCTCCAAGGCAGATGGCGTTCAACAGGCAGTCTAGGCCAAGCAGGGTGTGCTTTATGCCTTTGACTATGTTACGAAAGTATGAGGATAGGAAGTTCATTAATAAGTTCCTCACTGGTTGGTATAACCCGCAAAGCATTCTGGCAAGC
>Ga0209727_1001396_pt1 | contig 20041 bp, 27 predicted proteins | sample RifGroC1_FD_183995 | JGI IMG/M metagenome (GOLD analysis project Ga0209727, IMG submission 183995) | Groundwater microbial communities from Rifle, Colorado, USA - Groundwater C1 (SPAdes) (version 2) | ecosystem: Environmental > Aquatic > Deep subsurface > Groundwater | place: Rifle, Colorado...
CCGATGCCCACGTAGGTCCAGGCCAGGATCTTACTCGATTCGAGAAGGCGGGTCAGCTTATGGCTGAACGCAGGCCGGATCGAGTAATCACCTTGGGGGATTGGGTCAGCCTTGAATCCTTGAGTAACTGGGACCTGACCAAATCCGGAGTCATGGAGGGGCGCAGGTACAAAGAGGACATGGAAGCGGGGAAGGAGGCACTTCGACTTTTGCTGGAGCCCAGCAAGAAGATCGCGGGTTACCGCCCGGAAGTGGTGTTCATAAAAGGTAATCATTCCAGCCGTTTAGACCGCTACCTCGAAACCAAGCCCGAACTGAAGGAGCATCTCGATCTTGTGAAGGACCTTGGGCTCGAAGAGTTGGGTGTCAACAAAGTCGTGGAGTACCGGGACAGCATTGAGTTTGAAGGTGTGCTTTTTACGCACTCACCCCAGAACGCCGCGAATCAGCCGGTTACCGGGAAATACGCGATTCACCGGGCGGCTGAGCAAACAGCCAAGTCGGTCGTCTTTGCTCACTCTCATAGGCGCGAGAGCGTTAACTACTACCGCCACGGCTCTGACACGATCACCCAGGTCAGTATGATGGGTGCCTTCTTCGCGCACGTTGATGCCTACGCATACGGAGGCCTAAACGCCTACTGGAGAGGGCTCGGGATTCTGACTCACTGGGCTCCAGGCCGCTACGACGTTGAGGAGATCGCGCTAGAGCGGCTCCTGCAGATGTATTAAGGAGGAGAAGAAATGAAAACTAGAAAATTCGCAAAAGACCTGATGATCGCCATCACCGAAGAAGATGCTCCTGAAGGATTCGAGATCGTCGAAGAAGGTGAGTGGATTCAGGATTACAAGTACCAATGCAGGGAAATCGTATTCAAGTTCGAGGACAAGCACTACAGCCTCGTTGAGTCCCGATCAGGAAGTTACCACTCCGATTGGTACTACAGCAGTGAAGATTGGGCTGATGAAGTCGAGGTCACCGAAGTCGAACCTGTCGAGGTCATCGAAGTAGAGTGGAGGGCAGTTCTCTAGATGTGCTACTCGCATTGCCCTTACACAAGAATAGCCCCCGTCGATTACGGCGGGGGCGAATGTGAACTGAAATCGGACCAAGTGATTCCTGAAGACGCCTGGTGTTGGGAACCTGAGGAGGAAGAGGATGAGCAACGAATTTGAAATTTTGTTTCACAAAATTGCCCTTGAGGGGTTTGACTACGCCCTGAGGGACTACAGCAGTTGGGATGAAATCCGTGACGAGGAGTTTCATCTCCTTCGCAAGGCATTTGTAAAAGCTGCCAACGAGCTTGAGTCCTACCTGGACAGTATTGAGAGGGAGTCATTCGATTCCGGTTGGGACGATGAAGACGAGGACGACTAAATGCCACCAAAGAAGAAAACTGAAGCAACCGGCATCGAGGCCTTAATCGGAAAGAAGGTCCGCCTAGCCGACCGCTACGGAACCAAAATTCCGAAAGAGGTCACCTTGAAACAAGTCACGTCTGAATGGGTGACTCTTGAAACAGAATCAGGTGCAACCACCTGTATCAACAGAGATTTCCTCAGTGCAATAACTGAGGTGAGGGAGACAGAAACGAATTGAGCGAAGAAATTATCGAATTAGTTGAAGCCGAACTGAAGCAAATCAAGAATCCGCTGATCCAGGATTTCGTGGCCTACACGCTTATGAAGGCGCCTGCATACCTGACGCAGGTAGCGAGCAGTTCGACATCGAAGTACCACCCAGCCCAGAGCAATCTGGAGCCTTACGGCCTCATCAACCACCTGCGATCCACCGTCTCCTTCGGAGTAAGGCTCGGTAGGGCCTACGGCTTCGAGAACGACGACATGGACGCGGTGATCGCAGCGTGCCTGTTGCACGACATCCTGAAATACTCGGACTACGAGAAGGGCGTCGAGGTGAAGCAGAGATTTACTGGGAAATTCCACGATTGGGACAGTGCCCTCTTCGTGCACAAAGCAGCGCAGGAATTCAAAGCGGAGAAGGGCGAGGAAGTCCCGATGCTCTCCGCTATCACAGGGGCTATCGCGCATCACATGGGCAGGTGGTCCACTCGTAGATCTCCTGCAAACAGGATCAAAAAATTCCCCGAGGAATACACGCCATACGAGATCGTAGTCCACCTCGCGGACATGGCATCCTCAAATCCGGATGTCCACATGGTCAACATCGAACCGGTTGAGTCCAACGAACTCAGCATAGCCTAAAGGAGCTTCCCAGAATGACGTATTACTGCAGCAAATGCGAGTACCCGATAGCAGAACCGATTGAATTCGAAGTTCCCGATGGCTTCATGTACGTGTGCCCTATCTGCACCGGGCCGGTCCTTTTCATTTCCCATGAAGAGACCGAAGGTGAGTGTCCTGGCTGCGAGCCCCTCTTCACTTCCGACGAGGCTCGCTACATGACCCACATCATCGACAAGCAGTTGGTCAAGCTGCACAACGCAGCGGACCAACTCATGAACATCAAAGAGAAACTGGAGATTTTTAATGATTAAGCAGGAAGAACTCATCCCCTTCTACAGGGACATTGAAGCACAGGAAACTCGCAAAAAAGACATCGGCGCCAACATCAAGGACGCCCTCACCGAGTTCGCCAAGAAGTACGACGTGAGCGTGAAGTCCATCAAGGCCGACTACAAGAAGTGGAAGGAGTACCAGAAGAACTCCGACGAATTCGTTGAGGTTGATCTCGAAGTCGATGCTCTGACCCAGACCTGGTGCAGGGAGTATCAGGACCGGGACAGGGAGGCTGCATGATCCAGAGGGTGAAAATCCGGGGATTCGAGGTAGCCAAGGGCTGGGAGGATCTTGGAGTCAGGCTCCCCGAGCAGGCGACTGAACACTCCGCTGGGTACGACTTTTTCGCTGTGGGGGATGTGGTTCTGGCTCCTATGGTTCGGGACGCTACAACGTCGCCCGTGCTGATCCCCACCGGGATCAAGGCCTACATGAGGCCCGACGAAGTGCTGGTCCTAGCAAACCGCTCCAGCAACCCGAAGAAGGGCTTGCTTCTCGCTAACGGGATAGGGGTGATCGACGCAGATTATTACGAGAACGAGGACAACGACGGGCACATTATGTTCGCGTTCTGGAACCTCACTCCGTTCTCTGTGACCATCAAAAAAGGCGACAAGATCGGGCAGGGAATTTTTTTGAATTTCCTCAAGGCTGACGGCTCGGACACGAAGACCAAACGCAAGGGCGGCTTCGGCCATTCGGGAATTTAACTTTAGAAGGGCTGGTGGGGAACTGCCAGCCTTTAACTTAGGAGACGCGCATTGGCAATACATGAATTGAAAACTGACCCCGCAGTATTTAAGGCAGTAGTGGTGGTGGGAGATAAAAACTTCGAGCTTCGTAAAAACGACAGAGCCTTTGAAGTGGGAGATCTTCTCCTCTTACAGGAGACTACTCGCACTGGCGCTGAAATAGCCGCAGGAGCACCTTTGGAGTACACAGGCCGCGACTACGTGGCTCGCGTTGAGTACATCCTGGTTGGTCCTATTTATGGCCTCGCAGACGGGTGGTGCATCATGGCGATCAACGGCGGAAACTAAACAACAAAACCAATAATTAGGAGATTTGATGACATCGCTGGTAGGACTGCAGGAAGAAATCTGGAAAAAGAAATACCGATTCAACGACGAAGAGAACATCGAAGCAACCTGGAAGCGAGTAGCGAAAGCAGCGGCGTCGGTCGAGGGTGACCCGTGGTTTTGGGAAGAGCGATTCTACGATCTCCTGAAGGACTTCAAATTCCTCCCTGGAGGTCGAATCACAGCAGGCGCAGGAACTCCCAACAATTACCTGAACAACTGCGCGGTGCTCGAAATCGAAGACGACTCAATCGACGGGATCTACGAGACCATCAAGAAGGCTGCGGTGCTGGCGAAGTGCAACTACGGCGTCGGATTCGACTTCTCCAAGTTGAGGCCGAAGAACACGCCGGTCTCAAAAGGTGGCTTCGCTTCAGGCCCGGTCTCCTTCATGAAGGTCTTCGACGCTTCCGGGGCAATCATCGAGACGGGTGGAGGAAGACGAGCGGCTGCTATCGGAGTCTTGAGGGTTGACCACCCTGACATTTTCGAATTCATTGACGCCAAGCGTGAGCGAGGCGTCTTGACACAATTCAATATTTCCGTGGGGATCACTCAGGACTTCCTTGATGCGGTTCGTGGAGACCGTGACTTCGATTTGGTCTGGAACGGGAAGCACTTCAAGACGGTCAAGGCGAAGGACATCTGGAGCAAACTGGTTGAGTCAGGTTACAACTTCAACGATCCGGGTGTCATTTTTCTGGATCAGGTCAACCGCTATAACAACGGCTGGTACCTTTATGAAATCGCAGCAACGAATCCGTTAAACCTAGCGGCCTAGCAGGGAAACCTGCTTTGCAAACTCTGTTAATTCAGGGGAACCCCTAACGTAAAGACGAGGGCAATCCTGAGCCAAGCTTGTGTAGACATTTGGCGGTTGAAAGACTTAAGCACGGCCTCGGCGCGTGAAAGTTTCAACCCATGGCGTGCGTCTACGCTTGAAGGTGCAACGACTATCCTTCGGGAGTAGGACCCAAGAGGGTTCGAAATGCAGAGGTCCCTTCGCGGGACGTGATATAGTCTGAGCTTCATGGAGACATGAAGAGGCGCTGCGGAATCGGCATCGCCGTAACATAACTGGTGGAGAAATACCACTCCCGGCTTCAGGCGTCTGCTGCCTCGGGAGTGTGAACCTGACGAAGTTCGTGAAGGAGCCCTTCGCTGAGATTGATTGGCGAGACAATTTTGAGTGGGAAGCGTTCGATGAAACCATAGGGCTCGGAGTTCGCTTCCTGGATAACGTCCTTGAAGTCTCCGAGTACCCCTACCCTGAAATGAAGGAACGGGCTCAAGGCGACCGCAGGATTGGGCTGTGCGCCGTAGCGGGATTGGGTTCGGCTTTGGCGATGCTCAGGATTCCCTACGGGAGCAAGGAAGCGCTTGAGGTTGCTGCAGAACTTCAGCAGCGAGCAATGGATATAGCCTACGGGGAATCCACTAACCTCGCGGAAGAGAAGGGGCCGTTCCCTACGTTCGACGCGGATCTGTACCTCAAGAGTCATTTCGTTCAAAAGAATTTGCCTGTGAACCTGAAAAATCGGATAAAAGATAATGGAATCAGGAACATAGCCTTACTCACAATCCCGCCAGTAGGCACAGGGAGTCTTCTCGCTGGTAATATCTCGAACGGCTTGGAGCCCATCTTCGCTCTTGAGTACGACCGCAGGGTTCGCCAGCCGGATGGCTCTAGTAAAACGGAGCCGGTCGAGGATTATGCTTGGAAGATCTGGAAGCAATCTACGGGGTACGATCCGGGGAACATAACGCCTGACTTCTTCACCACGTCGAGGGACATCCCGCCCAAGTCCCATGTGGACATGCAGGCGGCTCTCCAGAAGTACATCGACGGCTCGATCTCGAAGACCGCCAACATCCCCGAGTCCTTCTCCTTGCAGGAGTACGAGGACCTGATGTGGCACGCAATCGACTCTGGGGTCAAGGGCTTCACCACCTTCAGGGAGGGCACAAGAGAAGGTGTGCTGGAAACCAGGAAGGAAGAAAAGCCTTCCGCAACCAAGCACAAAGAGGAGAAGTTGAAGGCCAAGGAGCCGAAGAAGAAAAGGCCTCGGGTGCTTTCAGGCAAGACGTACAAAATTGCGGATGACCTTGGGAACCTCTACGTGACCATCAACAACATCGAGGAAGCGGGGAAAACAAGGCCCTTCGAAATCTTCATCGAGTCGAACAGCGAGACCGCCAGCCTCCACGCAGAATGGTACAAGGCGATCAGCAAGCTCATGTCGGCGGTCATGAGGAGGACCGACGATCCTGGCTTCATGGTCAAGGACCTGCAAAGCATCTACGCGCCCAAGGGCTACTTCAGCGACGGGCAGTACATGCAGTCGAAGCCGCAGATGATCGGGAATATCCTTGAGGAGCACCTGCAGGATCTTGCGGGCGAAGCCAAGAAGACAACCTACACCAAATGCCCCGAATGTGGGGAAGTGTCCTTCTCCAAGGAAGGCGGGTGCGGGAGTTGCAAATCCTGTGGGTTCAGCCAATGCGGTTGAAAGGAGCCTGATGAATGCCCCAACCAAACCTCCAAAACCGCAGCCTCATAATCACGAACCTGCGAAGAGGAAAAGATACAAGGCAAGGGATCATCTACGCGGATCTCAGAGACACCAAGACAAATGAACTGCTAATTGCAGCGACCCTGGATTATATCAGGGGCGCGATCAACGAGAGGATGTAGATTTTGACTGAATTTACTCAAGCGCTGTTTGGTTCGTTCAACGGCTGCTTCGCCTTCGCTGGGATTTGCCTTTGCTTGGTTGTATTGCTGAGTGGATTCCCAAAGGACACCAACGACCGAGGGTATTAAAAACCCAAAAGGGCTCCTGGTAACCAACCCAGGAGCCCTTTCTCGTTCCCCTTGGAGGAAGGAACTTAGTTCTTTTTGTACAGCAGCCCTGCTACAGAAACTCCAGCAGCGACCGCGTAAGGCTTCCACAATCTACCAGAGAGCCTCCAGACGCCTGATAATAACCAGCAGCTCCTGAGATAGCCGCACCACCAACCACACCAATTATCGAGGACAACTTGTGCCCGACGATTCTCGCCTTCAATTCCTCTTTCATTTCAACTCCTTTAAGTGACCGATAGCATCCCGTTCTCCCTAGCTTTACCACCCCCGAGCAACCACGTAGCCCAAAACCACCGTTTGCTCTGCCAGTAACGCCCCTCTTCCTTCAGGATGTCCTGGAGAACCTGCGAGCATTGCCAGTTACTCAGCGGAGTGCCATCATCCCATTTCCCTCGGTCACATAAAATGTCATGAACCCACCAAGCTCTTGAGGCAATGTCCATCGCTCCTGTGGCGCCGTCTGAGATGTAGTTTACTGGGACTGTGGCCGTTTTATTGTATCTACCTGAAAAATAAACAATCTCCTCATCCAGCCGATACTTGTCATCTTCCAGGATAGAAAAATCCAAACTCGAAATTACTTTCATTTCTACCTCCAAACGTAACTCCCATCGGAGAGCTTCAGGCATTGCTCCTCGTCAACCACCACGCCAACTGAGTCCTGATCACAGACGGGCACAGGATCAGGCACGAGGCTGTCGAGGATTTCTGCAGTAGTTTCTAGAGCAGCACAGCCAGGAAGCAGGAGGGCTGCTGTGACAAGCAAAATTTTTAGGTTCATTTTTATCCTCCTACTTTCTGAGTTCCCAGAGAGCTTTGATTGCTACGGTGTTGACCTTGGTGGGTGAATCGCCCACGTCGTGTCGGACTGAGGTTCCCGCTTCAAGGGCTATGGTTTTTGGAGTTGCTACTGAGTTGAGGGAGCAGGCTGTGAGGAGGGGAAGGATTAAAAATAATCTCAAGCGACCTCCTTTACTGCCTCTGCAGTTCGCCGTCAGTACAGCCACTGAGATTGATGAAGGGAGTCGCCTTGTTCACAAACCTGGAGAGGCTAACCCCAGCGGGAGCAGTGAATTGTGGGTAAGATCCTTTTGCCGAAGTAGGCATAAGTCTGACTTTACAGGCAGTAGGAGGGTACAGCGACCACCAGATAGAGCCGGTGCCATCAATGGTCGTGGAGTAGACAGTCAAGGTCTGAGAAAGCAGACCGTTGGGCGCCCCGCCCTGCAAAACGGCACCGTTGTGGTCCCTTTCAAGAAATCCAGTTTCGGCTGCGATAACAGGAGTCGCTGCTACGAGTGCCAGAAGCAAAATAAACTTTTTCATTTTTATCTCCGTGATTTTATTAAGCCTGAGTAGGCCACCTGTAGCCAAGAACCTCATAAGAGCCGAGGCCGAAACTACTTACCTTCACCTGGTCCGACTGATTCCCACCCAAAAGGAAAATCCTGCCTCCCTCAATCTTCTTGAAAAACGCCACATGATTCCCTGAGGAGGAGCCGGTTGCTTTATCAGCACCTTTTTGTTTCTGCCTGATTATGGCGATGGCCCCTTCTTTGGGCTCTGTGGGAACACCCCAATTCAGCCACGAGATCGCAGCAGCCGAATTAGTGCCTTTTAGACCTGCTTGGGTGACGCACCAATTTAAAAAAGATGAGCACCAAGGAATTTCGTCCTCCTTGGCTTTTAAAGAGGTGGAGGCGTGATAGGCTAGGATTCTAGGGTTCTCACCTCCTCTTTTTTCTAGTACTCCGATTTCACCTTCTGCGATTTCCATCCAGCTTGGTTTCATTTTTAAGTCTCCTAAATAACCCGCTCGCTACTCAATTCACGAGCGGATTTTAATTCAGATGTGAATTGTTTACGGTGCCGGATACCTGATAGTGTCAACCTCTACGTCATACCCCGACCCGCCCTCGTAGGTTAGCTGTAAAGTCGTGGTGCCTGCGGGGTATGGTCCGAGCGTGACCTGGACCCATGACCCACTACCGCTAATCGTGTTACCTGCCGAGCCGCCAGTGTAGGTAACATCCCAGAGAAAGTCCCCGTTGCCTGTGAAATCATGCCAGAAACTGATAGTTCCTGCCGCAGAGTGGGTAAACGTTTTGTAGATATATTGGGCCGATCCGCCTGGAATCCGTACCGCGTAGCCACCAGAGGGGTGCGAATCGTCAGTGGTACGTGTGACGCTGCCGGAGACAGTCCAGCCGTCAAAGCCGGTCTCGAAAGTGCTGGTAATGTGAGTGGGCTTGTTATCAGCCCTCATAACACTCCGCACCCCCGGCCCCGCAAACGCAGGAGCCGCCGTCAATAAAATCAGCAAGAAAATCAAAGCTCTCATTACCACGTCCTCCCATCCGTCATCAGCCGCCATGCCGCCGTAGTGGTAGCCGCCGTGTTGGCCGTGATCGCTGAGACGTACTGGCATTTCCCCGAGGTGAACGTAGGTGCTCCCGTATCACCCCACGTCACGGAGCCAGCACCCGCCGCCCATGCTATGTTCGGCACAACGGCGGTGCCGCAGACCTCGATGAGCTTGGTGGTCATGCCGATGTTGGCAACAGCGGGGAGGGTGACGGTTCTTTGAGTGGTTGAGGTTACTGTGAGCTTTGAGTAGGCCGCCGTAGCGGTCAGGTTGGCGTCGGTTGCTGTGGCTTGGACTGATTCGAGGATGTCGCCGGAAGCGGAGATGTTGCCAGCCACTTCCAGCTTCTCACCAGGTGTGGCGGTGCCGATGCCGACGTTGCCTCCGAAATAGCTTTTAGCGTCACCGCTCCCATAAAAGTGCCATTTGTTTGTTGCTGAATATGTTGTTGAGTCACTAAAATAACCGATCCCTGTGGCGATAACCCCTGCACCTGGGGAGTACGGGGCAGACTTAAACCCGTTGTACTGTGTGATCCCACCGGCCCCTAGAGCACCACCCGCCGATAGTACACCTGTCACGTTTGCTGCGTGGGCACTTCCAACGTTGTACGCCGACGAGTTTACGGCCCGAAGCTCCCCAGCAAACGAGGACGCCCCCGACCCGTTGTATCTAGCCGTAGCACTTACCCCCACTAGGTACCCACTGTCAGTGGGAGAGTCTGTTGTGGTCAGTAGCTCACTGGCATATAACCCTGTGTAAGTAATCCCTGCCGAGCCCGCCGTAGTGGTCCTTGTCGACTGAAGCGCATAAGTTGCGTCATTAGCAGAATTACTAAATGTAACCGAACCGTTCGTGCCACGTTTTACTATCTGGCTTGCGCTCGACCCGCTGTTTAGTGTCAGCACCGGCGTAGGTGACGCCATTGAAACCGCTATATCTGCGTTGGCCGATGATACACTAGTCACAGTCCCTTCCCCCCCGCCACCAGCGGCTAGGTCAGAAAGTGTGTATGAATTTGTACCGTCTGTTATTGTCTGTGTGGGACCAATCTTTATTGCAGACCCTGCTATTGTGGCATTCGAAAAATCTACACCTGTGTTGACATCTCCTTGGAAGTAAACGCCAGTCCCTGTCTGGGATGATGCAATCTCCCAACCAGACCCAGAACCACCTATCTGGATAGCCTTGTTAAACCCATTCCCTGTGCTGCCTGCGTAGGAGGTCCCTACAATGCCGAGTCCGACATCCATGGGATAAGTATTTGCGGACGTGTGGGGTCCACCACCTGTGCCCCCCCCGAGGCCCTTCCCGGTACTAATCCACACTGCGCCAGCCGGTCCCGATATGGGCGACCCGTTGTAATAGTTGTTGGCGAACATGGAGATACCATTCAGAAGATTGGGCTGAACACCAATAGGCCCGTGCAGGTTATAGTCTGTGAACCACCCCCGGCCACTTGGGCCATTTGTCTGTGTGAAGCCGGTTCCTATGTCGTACCGCAAGGTCCCAAATATGGCCGCATGCTCACTAGCCGCATGACCGTTGCCGGTCACTACGGTTGAAAGCGAGGCTGCGTGCCCCGTCCCAACTACAGGCACAGCCGCACCCCCATTGCCAAAGCTCAGTGTAGAGGTTAACCCACCGCTAAGAAGCGTGTTTGGGGTCTGTGCCGTGGCTCCCGTGTTTGTTGATAGCAGGAATGGAAAGAAGGTATCTCCGTCTGCGATACCGGGGTCAGAGTTTTGATAGTGATACTGATAGAACCCTTGCGTTTTTTGAGATGAGTACAGATTGATAAGCGGCCCCGCAGTTGTAGGAGCGTGGTTAACACCTATGGCCGGGGTTTGTGCGCTAGTTGTAAAGTTTGGGGCAGTCAGCGGTGCCTTCTCGCTTGCCAACTCATCAAGCGCAGCCTGCACGTCCGTAGCTATTATCGACCCTGCCGGGGTGTTGGCTATCGAAGTTGCTGGTGCGCCGGGCTGTAGTGCCCCCACGATCCTGCCATCATCCCCTGCTGCGACAGTGCCCGCCGTGGTGCCGGTGGAGAGGTAGGCGGCGGGGCCGAGGGAGGAGGTCGAGGCCTTTCCAGCTAAAGCCGTATCAAGCCCCGTAATAGCTGAAGTAGGGTGCTGGTTTGCTGCGTCCCGATTGGTAAGAGCGGAATGATCAACCGTACCTAAAACCACCTCAGCCCAAGTCCCATCGTCTTTTAAGTACTTACCTGAAGGAGTTCCTGTGGCTGGAACGCCACCTTTCTTAGTTGAACTCAAAGCAGGCAACCGGTCACCATCCAGTGCCCCCGAGGTAATCGTCTCAGCACCCTGATTGTGCGAAGAAGCAGCCTTAAGATCCAAAGCGCTCTGAACTGCCGTTGAAACAGGCTTGCTCAAGTCGCTCGTGTTATCTACGTTTGAGAGCCCTACTTGAGTTTTAGTTACTGCATGGGGGTTTGAAGTATTTCCTGCGTGGGCCGCTAGTCCTGACGTAGTAGCATAAGTAGTAGCAGCTTCGTCTCTAGGCAGAGCATCCACAGCCAATCCTGAGATGTTCGTAAAAGCCAGCAGCTTCTCATCATCCCACCCAATTCCTGTAGGACCTTGAATCCCCTGGTCGCCCTTGTCACCTTTAGGACCGGCAGGACCTTGAGCACCAGCAGCCCCGGTTGCTCCTGTCGTCCCAGTAGGCCCGGTCGCTCCGGTGGCCCCCGCAGGACCAGCCACACCTTGGATGCCTTGTGATCCAGTAGGTCCAGCCACACCTTGTGCCCCGGTTGCTCCTGTCAAACCAGTGTCACCCTTGGAGGCAAACAGGACCCACTTCGCTGCGTCGGTGCCTGGAGTTACTGCTGAACTGTATGCAAGAGCAAGCCAGCTTGACCCAGAATAAGAGACCACATCCCCCTTCACATAACCTGTGGGAGAACCAGTCCAAGTTCCACGATAGTTAGGGCCTTCGCCAGCAGGACCCTGAGCCCCTTGGGGACCAGCAGGACCCGTAGCGCCAGGTGCTCCAACAGGACCGGTAGCCCCTGCCGGTCCTTGAGGACCAGTCGCCGTACTCATCAGCCCGAACGACTTGAACGCCCCGTTCTCCATCAGGACAACGCGGGCCTTATTCTTGTCTGTAGGTGCTGGTGCGGCCTGCAGTATTTCCTGAAGATAGACCTTGGGAGCTTCTGCGGCGTACCCGAGAATACCCAATCCCAAAAGTAAAACTGAGAAAACAAAAATCTTTTTCATAACTCTCCTCTTAAATCGCTATAGGCAGCCCGGTCACCGAATCGAAGATGGCGAAGCCCGTCTCTAGGTCGAAAATGAATCCTTCTACATCCACATTGGGAGGCTCGTGGAGAAACTCCACGTAAACAAGGTAAGGGCTCAAAACGTTTGCGTACGCCTCCTTCGAAATTATGGTCGCGTAGATCATTAGACCTCCTCTTCCGGAGGCTCCTGCCCAATCCTGACTTTGTAGTCGCCGTAAAGGGCTCGAATGCTCACTCCATCTTCCTGATCCAAGTCCACGAACATTTTGTAGGTTCTGCCTGGGACTAGCGCGGTCGTAGTGGCTCGTGGTAGGACCAATGCGATTCTCTTTGGGAGGTAATTGGCTTGTCCTGGGGAACTTACTTGAGCCAACCAGGAGCAACTAAAATCAGCCGCTTTGGTTCTGTCGAGATTCAGGAGGGAACCTCTTGGAGTCCTGCCATCCGTCGAAAAGAGTTCAGTTTTCCTTGCGTCTGCGTAGAGCACCACTTCTTTGTAGTAGGTGGCCCCTTGGTCGATTGTGTCTTTGTACTCCATTTTAGGAGCCTCCTATTCAGATGTGAATTTATTCAGGCGCACGAACTTCATTGGTTTGGTCTACAGGACCAGCAAGTTGCTCATTCGCCTGCTTCATGATCTTGTCGATCAAACCTACGACTTCTTTGAAGGGCTTGTCTTGAAGAGTTGAAAGGACGTAGTTGATTTCGGCTTCGGTGAGTTCGATTTGAAAATTCATTTTATTTTCCTTTTAAATTTGGGCAGCGTCTCTGGCTTCTCTAGCAGCTACTACCTTAACGTTCAGATGGTTGTAGACGAACATGTCATCCGCGTTCTCGGGGTCGAAAATCAGGCAGAGGTTCCCGTTCGGCACTGAGGAAACTTTCACTCCATCCTGAACGGTGATTATTTCCTCGACCGTCATTGCGGAGGGCATCTGGCCGTAGGTGTTCTCGATTCTGATGGCGCAGGTACGTTCCCATTGGGTGGCGGAAACGGGTTTCTCGTTGAAGTTAGGTGTGTTCATTTTTGGGTTCCTTATCAGGCTAGATTAAGAGTAGTTGAGCGATCCACGCCGTCTGACCCTTTCAACCACAGTTTGACCTGTGTGTTACTTACGTACTCTAAATTCCATTGGTAATTCCCGGCGGGGCGTGCCCCATTAGACTGAACCGCATAACCCCCAGTTGATGCCAGTATCCCACCCGCGACGATCTCCCCTGTACTGTTGATTCCACCAGCCACCTGCAACTTCGCACCAGAACCATTGTCTGTATCGGTGTTGAGGAGGAAGGTGCCTGTAGAAGTGAACCTACCTACATTTATGTTGTTGGTGACGAACCCAAGCACCGTCGCGCTGCTGGTCCCGATGTAGGTGGTAGTGCTGCCGATGAGGTTCCAACCTGTCCTGCCCACGTCATCCTGGATGCTGCCTTTTGTGGTAGCTACGCCAGCAGCACTCAAAGCCCCCACACTGAACGCCTGACCACTTCCAGGCCCTGCCAAAGGAGATTTCCCAGCCAGCGCCATAGTGTAGTCAGGAATCGCTGCATCCAACTTCCTAATAACCTCGTGGGTCAGGTGGAAAGCGAATTCTGAATCCCCTGTCTCGATTTCAGCCAGATTCAAGTTGGGCGTGAATGAAGTCGAAATCTGGTACTGCGCCCCCGAGACAGTAGTCCCAGCGTAGTTAGGCGAGATCCTGATCTGAGTGTCGGAATCCACAGCGATCACTGAGTACAAAGCATTTACGCCCGCCACCTTAAAAGAGTTGCCTACAGCCACGTTTGCTAGAAATTGTGTGGATGAACCGGTCACCACATTGGTGCCGTTAGTTATTGAAATTGTTCCGAGTTTGTATTGCGCCATCTAGGAGACTCCTTTGGTGGAGGCTGAATTTTTATGCAGAAGTGAATTTTTATCTTGACAGGGTTTTTGAGTTGGGGTACAGTTTGATTAATTAAATTTCTAGGAGGTGGTTGATGAAAAAATTAATCTTTGTTTTGGTAGTTGGGATGCTGGCTGGGTGTGGAGATTCGAATTATGTGGAGCCTGCTAAAAATTACAAAATCGGAATTGGGACTAGAGACTTGGAAGCACAAGAGGCCACTATCCACGCGTGCTCAATTACAAGCAGCGCGATTATTGAAGGTACTGGCATTTTCCTCTCAGGCGGTATTTATGTCCCTCCGGTTCTAAGCATTACTGCCACAGATACTCAGATCAAGTGCTACCAGGACACCGGCTCTTACGACTACATATTATTTAATTAGGACAGAGAGCTTGTTTTGAGTTCAATAGCGACCAACGACCGGTACTGGACACTTATGTTAGTACCGGTGACACTATAAATATGTGTGCCTGCTGCTGGAGAATCCATAATAGAAAAGCTGACAAACCCTGCGTGAGTCCCGTCTTGGCTATTTGGACCCAATAATGTGGTTGTAACTCCCGCTGTGGTTCTTTTTATGTTTAACTGGGCGGATGTCCCACTTAGTTGTTGAAAACTGACTGTCAACAAAATAGGTTTACCTGTTGCTACTATGGTTACAGACTGGAGATCTGCTTCTGTTGTTACTGTTAGGGTGTCCGGTGTGTACGCAGATTCTGGGTTGATGATAGAATTTGGAGCAACTAAATTATCGACATTCAGAGTTCCGGCTGTCATATCATCCGCGTTCAGTGTGCCACGCACTTTAAACGCAGTCCCATCCCAAACGAACCCGTTGGTTAGAACTCCAGCAGACACAGTGCCCACGCGCATTCGCGAGTTGCTTGTGTCCTTGCTAATCCAGAATCCAGTCCCGTCAGAAGAGTAACTAGCGAGCCCAGAAGTAATACCTGCGGCACTCCCTGAAATGGTCAGGAGGGAATTGATGGTCAAAGCTGCGTTCAGCGTTAAAGTCCCTGTGTCACCTAAAATAGTGCTGGTTTTGTCTGCGTCTGTTGGCGGCTTGGTTCCGCCGATCAGGTCGTAAGTAGGAATCGTGTAGCCTAGCCCGGTTAATGTGACAGAACCTCCACCCGCCCCCGACAGAGCCCCATTTGCTCCGATGGAGATGTTGCTATTGAGGATTCCAGCCGGTGCGTTGGAAGCGTCAGTTTTGACCGCCCCGATTGAGGTTGCTGTCACGTTTGAATTCAAAATCCCGGAAGGTGCATTCGTGAGGTCCGTAGCTACCGCACTTATTGAAGTCGGGGTGATGTTTGAATTTAGGATAGTTGCTGGGGCGTTGCTAAGGTCCGTAGCGACCGCGCTTATCGACGTAGGGGTCACATTGGAATTTAAGATTCCTGCTGGGGCGTTAGTCAAGCTGGTTTCGATAGCCCCTATCCCACTCGGAGTGGGTGCAGCAAAAGAAACAGTCGCGCCGCCGATGCTTAATGTCCCACCCACCGCTACGTTCTGGCTGACTTGGAGAGATCCGTCGATGAGGAGAGCGCCGTTAATTCCTACTTGGCCCGAAGTCCCGTTTATGCTGCCCACTGTGAAAATCTGCTTCGCCTGATCTGGCAACGTAGGATGAACGATCTTGAATTTATCAGCTAGGACCATGAATTCGCTGGTTCCGCTGCCGTCTACGTCGCTTGCCAAGCCGAAGCCTATCGCGTGAGTCGTTCCAGCGTTCATCTTGACGGTGTACTGGCCCTCCAGCGAGGAGACCTTCGGGACTAATCCACCTGTAGGGTCATCAATTAGATCCAGCCGGTCGTTTAGGGCTTGGTATAGGTGATCCTCGGTGAGTTCGCCGGTTAAAGCGTTAAGCACTTCTGAGGTAAGCCCCTTCACTTCCACCGATTGCAGCGAGGAGAAATTGAGGTCGGACAGGATAAGAGCTTTAGGATTCGAGAAGGTGTCGTAGGCTCCGACCTTCACAGCCCAAGACCCCTCAATTGTAGTGTAGTAGGTGAATGAGGATTCAGGCCCCACGTTCAAAATGTTGGAACCGCTGACTGCGAAATCATCTGTTCCAGGGACTCCGCAAATTACGTAGCCCAGGACATCCGGAATATTAATTGGGTCCCATGTAATTGTGAAGCTACCGATTCCTCCAGTTAATTTAATCATTTTGTCCTCTATGTCACCGCAGGGGGCGCCGGGTTGCTCACCGTCAGAGTTGAAGTTTTGGAGGACCTGCCTAAACGATCAACCGCTGTCACAAAAATAGTGAACTCCCTATGGGGCAGCGTCCCTGAGTCAGAATAATTCTGCTCGTAGGTATAAACGTAGGATTCGTCGAAGGTCTTTGTGGTCCGTAGTAAATTTCCCGTAGAATCCTTAATCTCCACCCGGTACTCCCTAAGCCAGCTATCGGCGTTCTGAACCCCCAGAGGATTATCCGAGGCAATATTATTAACCCCGAAGTCGGTTGCTGAGGGTCTTCTCCAAGTGAACTTGGCGTCTTTGCCTATGAATTCTGAGTCGTTCCCTTGACCCACCAATTGGAGCCCGGAGACTCCTTTTAAAAACTCCGTGTTCTCGACGTAAGGCGTGAGATGGAGGGAGGTATAAGGCTGCTTGGGATCTGCCAGAGCATCAGTTATGGTTTGTCTGGTCCCGTCTGAATAAAGCGAGATGCAGATGAAATCGTAGTCGCCTTCTTGACTAATCTCCGGGATGAACACGATTCCGGTTTTGTCCACAGGAGTCAGTGAGTAATTACCAGCGATCCCGTAGTAGACGATGCAGCCAGCCCAGAGGAGATTATTTTGAACTTTATAGTAGACCGTTGCACCGGTCTTCAGGTTTCCTGTGGTATCCACATAGATGGTTTCCTCGGCCACGACTGATGTGACAGAAGATTTATCCACGGGAGGCAGTTGGCTGAACGACGGCATACTCACAACCGGCATCGAAGTAATATCGTCCGAATAAGCGTCTTCCAGGTACTCAATCGCTGTGACTTCGGTAAGCTCGTCTGAATCCCTTTTGAGATTCAGGATCTTGAAGGGCTTCACCGCGTTGGTCACTAGGCCCAAGATGTAGGTCGCTCCGACTTCCGGAGTGAAGTTCTGAGTTGCTCCATCGGAATCCACGTAGGTCTTGGAGGTATCCAGAAGTGAATATGTTCCGTTGGAGCCAGGCTCAGTCACAGAAAGTTCAACCGGAGGCAATCCAGAGTTCGAGATGCTGACTGCCAATTGGCCCCAGAGGTTACCCTCAGACTCCAGCAAGGTATACGAGAAGGAGTCACTCAGTGAGATCTGCCAGTACGTCCCGTAGTCGGTCACCTCGTCTACTCGACCTCCAGAGCCCCACTGAGGTACGTCATGCTGAACTCCAATCACCGAGAAGACCGTGCTCATCAGGCCTTCAGTGCCCGTTTTGAATGAAACGATGGTCCCAGTGTTAGAAGCCACGTTCATCGTCCGGAACAAGAGGCCCCGGACCTGGCGCTCGTCGGTGACTCCGATGTAACTGATGGCCTGCTTGCGCTCCTCTTGCGTGGAATCTGCTTGGTACTCAGGTGTTTCAGCTAAGAACGAATCTTGATCGTAGTCCTTGTCCTTATTGTAGAAGCTGACTTCGTAAGTATTGGGGATCGCTCTCAAGGACGCGCAACTCTGCGAATAATCCTTAATGTTGCTCATGTTGAAAATCTGCGTGATGTTCTTCGGCTGATCCACATCGAGGTAGACCATCCCGTCTGCTTGGAAGAGTAGAGCGTTCATCGAGGCGCAGATCACGTTGACCCATTCCCGCGCAGATTTGCTTTGGTCGATAACCAGGTTCAGCGAGTAACGTATCCGGGGAAAAATATCGTCGTCATCGACTTCGTTGTAGGAGGATGCGAGCGCACCATTCTCGAATAAATACTGATCGCAGTAGGCGCTCATCGCTACGAGGTTAGCCAGAACCAGATTCTTCTTTTCTGACTTAATGCTAAAATGCTCGTTGAGGCCGTGAATTGGATTGGTAAGGAGATCCCAGAGGCACCAGATTGGTGAGTCGGTCCAAATGAGATTATCGGGGTCGGAATCGGTGCTCATGGTGCCATCCCAAGCCTCTTCCCAGTACCTGATCGAGCGTCCTGTGGTCGGATCATATTTGCTGACGTAGCCTGTAGGTAAAGAGACACAGGAGCCCTCGATGATCGACGTGATCGTAGGGAGGCTTCCTGAGATTTGATCCGTAGCTCTGATCCTGGCTCCAAGAAGGGCGACCCAGGGGTAGACAAGTCCTTCGGAGGAAATCTCAATAAGGTCCGCGAGGTAAATGTCGTCGGCGTAGGATATGTCGGAGGCGTGCCTTGGCGTTACCCGGACAATCTTGATGTCGTAGTAGTCGATGCTGGGAAGCGTGATAGTTCTAGCTACGGAGACTTCAGTTTTCGACGGCTTCTCGGTTTTGAAATAATCCCAATCCTCTGTCTCTACCCCTGCCTCTTTATTCGCTGCGAAATTGTAGAGGACCCACGCAGTCGCGTTGCTCTGCCGAGTGTAGACTTTGAACTGGACTGTGGCCCCTGCAGCACCATTACTGGAGTAGAAACCAGCAGCACTCAATCTGACCTTCACTGTTTCCACAGGAGTCTGTGTGGAAACTATGGCGCCAATGTTTTGATCTGCAACTTCTTCAGGGACCAACTGATTGATGCTAGTGGAGTTCTCAAGCTGGTTGAACCCCTGCATGACTGGCAAAGTATCTAAAGTGGTTTCGGTGGAGTTAGAATTTGAGTAATCAATAATTTTTACGTTGGCAAGTGGGGTGGTACTGGGAGCCTCTACTGGAATTTTATTTACGTAAGTTCTTTTTATTGCTCTAGTTTTAACAACAAAGTTCCCAGATTTCAAACTACCAAAGTCGGCGGTGACATCATAAAAACTGGTTGTTAAATCTGTAGCTCCACTGGGTTGTAGACCAGCCTCATACAGCAAGATGGTTTCGTCGTGATTATAAATTTTAACCTGATCTAACCACCCAACAAGTACAGTCCTTGTGGTGTGGAGCGTATCGTGCGAGACGGTAAAATTTAATTTATCTACATCCCCTGCGTTCGGAAGAACCATCGTGTGGTAAGAGTCTGCAAAGCTGGAAGATAAAATCTCCCCCTCGAAAGTAACCTCCTGGGGTTGGATCAAAGGAGCATCAGGCGCGAAGTTAAACTGATCGCCCCTTCTCCAGTAGAATGCGAGGTCCTGGAAGTTGTTCTGGTTCCTCTCGTTGATCTCGATAGAGTAGGGATCGATCTGATTGATTGGTCCGGATGCAATCCCCAGCAAAGCGTAGAGGTAACTGAATTGGCCCTTGACATCCACATAAGCATTCAGGACATGCCCACCAACCCTATGCCTGCCGTAGACAATCGGGATGGGGCTTCCGGAAACCGTCGTGTTCTTGATTCCGCTGAAGGTGTAGGTAGCTGAAGTGGAGTTGCCAGAGTCGAACGTAGGGAGTTTGGGGGAGCCGACGATCAGAGAAGAGACACCACCAAGCACCACCCCAGCGCCCATAGTCACGCCCATTTGCGCCCAAAAGCCCATTGCAGCCCAAGTTGTGGTTCCTGCTGTCATGATAGACGCTGCAATCAAAACAGCACCGACTACCATCTGCATCCCACCCTTCTCGCCTTCCGGTACATCCCTACCAAACTCAATTACATCCTCGTCACAAACAACTCGATGCAAGTCGGCAGGATCGAACAAATATTCTCCGTTCAATTTTATTGAGGTCTTCTCAGCTTCAATCCCCTTACTCACCGTGAGGAAAACCAGGAACTGGGGGAATTTGTTGAAGAGGTCTTCCAAGGCATCGACTACGGTCGCGCCCGAGACTTCTACTTCGTCCTGCAGGGATGTATGCCGGATCAACTCTTTATCAAGAAGTATTTTCATGGTCAGTCCTTTTTGTACCTGAGGACTGCACAAATCTTGTCAGCCCAAAACCCGCTAACGTGTGAATGACAGGCAGTGCCTTTTAGAGTTGT
>Ga0209727_1001399_pt1 | contig 19982 bp, 17 predicted proteins | sample RifGroC1_FD_183995 | JGI IMG/M metagenome (GOLD analysis project Ga0209727, IMG submission 183995) | Groundwater microbial communities from Rifle, Colorado, USA - Groundwater C1 (SPAdes) (version 2) | ecosystem: Environmental > Aquatic > Deep subsurface > Groundwater | place: Rifle, Colorado...
ATATTGTGATCATCCAAGATGCCGATTTGGAGTACAACCCCAAGGAATATCCCCTATTACTCCAGCCAATCCTGGATAAAAAGGCGGATGTAGTATTTGGCTCTCGTTTTTTGGGTGATAGACCACACAGAGTACTTAACTATTGGCACATGGTGGGAAACAAATTTTTAACACGGGTATCAAACATGATGACGAATATTAATCTCACTGATATGGAGACGGGATACAAGATGTTCACTCGTGAAGTAGCTGAGAAACTTCATCTTAAAGAAAATCGTTTTGGTATGGAGCCGGAGTTTACGGCAAAAATCTCCAGAATGAAATGTCGTGTATATGAAGTAGGTATTAGCTACTCTGGTAGAAACTACGACCAAGGAAAGAAGATTGGCTGGAAAGATGGTGTTTGGGCTTTGTGGTGTATTCTCAAGTACAACTTAACCGACTAATCGACAGAGACCTGAGGTGGATCTTGGCGCAGAAGATAACGAAGCTTTATTCCCAAAAATAATGTGGCGATGGCATTGGTGGTACCAAGTGCTACGGCTGGAGCAAAAGCGCCAATCTTGGGAATAAGGATAATTTCAAGTAAGATCATGGAGGTCACTTGTAAAGCAGAAGTTTTGGCAAAAAGAGATGACTGGCCATAGCTATAAAGCAAGGGGGGTGTCACGACGATGGAAAAAAGGAAAGGAATCATTCCCAAAGTAAGGGCGCGGAAAACAGGAATAGCTTGGGTGTACTTATCTCCATAGACAAAAGTGATGAGGGGTTCGGCTAGCATAATCATAATCAGCATAAGGGTTGCAAAAAGAGCGACAAAGACAAATAATTTTTTGATGTAATTGCGAATTTTTTCTTTGGTGTTGAAACTAGAAAAACGAGGGTTAACAACAGAGTTGAGACTGCTTATCAAGAGGGCAAATACTAGGGTCACTCGATTAGCAGCTGAGTAAATACCGGCCAGATAGCTAGTTGCGAGAATATTAATAAGTAAAACATCTACTTTGGACACCATCACGGTAAAGACCCGTGAAACGGCAATCCACTTGGCGTAAACAACCATTGAAGAAAATATCGGTTTGTCAATCTTGAGTCTAATCACAACAAAACGATGGCCAAAAGTAAAGACTAAAGCAAAAAGAGAGGAAATGATGTTGGCGGTAATTGCTGTAGCGATTGATAGTTTGGAAGTGCTTAAAAGAATGAAAACTAGGGAGATTTTTATACCGGAGTCCAGAATTTGGCCAATAGAAATACGCCAGAAACGTCTTTCTGAAGAAAAAATACTTTGGATAAGATTAAAGACTAAATAATTGACAACCAAAATTCCGGCGAGGATCAGATGGTATGGCAAGGAACCGGGAATAATTACTCGATTAAAAGTAGAGACAATAATAAAGGAGATTAAAAACCCTAAGGCAATAAGAAGCTGGAAAGTTAGTCCGGTGTTGATGACATTCTGCGCCCTGTCTTTTAGTTTCGGAAGGAAATTGATAATTGCAGAGGTAAACCCAAAATCTCCAACGCTATAAATTATGGAGGCGAGAGCAGTGATTGAAGAATAGACTCCGAAGGATGATGGTTCTAAGTAACGTGCAAGAATAACAGTATAGATAAAGCCGATACCGGCAGTGCCCGCGAGACCAATAAGGCTAATTACTGTGTCCTTGCTAGTTTGGCTTTTTAACAAGCCGAGAATTTTTTTCATTTGTTATTTCTGACGGTACCATTCCAAGAGATCTTGAAGAGTTTTTTCTAGGGGAATTTCTGGCTGCCAGTTTGTCATCTGAGTAATCTTTTCATGACTTCCATAAAGATCAGGAATATCTGAAGGTCTAAAACGAGAAGAGTCTATTTTATGTTCAACCGTAACTTTTGAAAGAGAAATTAACCTGGAGACTATTTCGCTCATTGGTATGCTTTTCCCCGAAGAAATAATGTAACGATCACCTGTTTTCCCCTTTTCCATAAGGAGTCTGTAAGCACGAACGACATCGCGGACATCACTAATATCTCTTTTTGAGGAGAGATCGCCGGTTAACAATACCGGTTCTTTTAAGCCTTTTTCGATGTCTGCAATCTGTAGGGCGATGTCGGGAGCAATAAATCCGGGGGCTTGTCCTGGCCCAGTATGGTTAAAGGGAGTAGCATAAACGATATCAAAGTTAAACGACCGAACATATTCTTTAGCCAAAAACCAATTGGCCACCTTACTTATTGAGTAGGGATTAATGGGGTCAAGAGGTGTCTCTTCCGTGATGGGAAGTTTTGCCGAAGGGACGACGCCATGTTCCTCCGAGGTACCAATCATGACGATTCTTGGGTGATAGTCAGGGATTTCCCTAACTGATTCCAACAAATTTAGGGTGCCGATGGTGTTGATCTCGAATGTTTTCTGGGGGATGTTAAAGGATAATCCTGGTTTAGGTTGGGCTGCCAGATGGAAAATTGCTTCCGGTTTTATCTCGAAAATTAATTTGAATAAATCAGCTTGTTTTTGAATGTCGCAAACATAAACATTTTCTGGAAGACCAGATTCTGGAGTGTTGAGAGTAGTACCTGAGACGTGGTACTCGTTATTTTTCAACTCCCTCCAAAGATGTTGACCAGCGAAGCCTTCACTGCCGGTAATAAGCACTTCTTTCATTTATTTTTCTTTAGAGAGAAGCTTAATATCCTCGTCAACCATGATTTCCATAAGCTCTTTCATAAGGGTGTGTGGTTCCCAACCAAGTTCTTTCTTGGCGAGAGAAGAATCTCCCATCATGGCTTTAATTTCTGTTGGTCTTAGAAGTTTGCTGTCGGAGATGACGTGATCTTCCCAGTTGAGGCCGACATGATCAAAGGCGGCCTTGCAGGCGTCTTTGATGGAGTAGCTGGTGTTAGTACCAATAACATAATCTTTAGGAGTAGGTTGTTGGAGCATGAGCCACATAGCTTCTACATATTCTTTAGCATAACCCCAGTCTCTGACGGCTGAGAGATCTCCTAGATGAAGCTTGCCTTCATTATCAATTAATGGTTCACCAATTTCATTGATTGGTGGATTTTTGATGCCGAGCTTGATACAAGCGACACCCATACTAATCTTGCGGGTAACAAAGTGGAGGGAGCGACGAGGAGATTCGTGATTAAAAAGAATACCGCCACAGACAAACATATCGTAAGACTTTCTGTAGCAATCAATCATCATGTGGGCATATGCCTTGGCAATGCCATAGGGATTGTTGGCAAAAATTGGAGTCTGTTCATTGGCGTGTTCGACTCCTTCGATTCCACCAAGAATCTCGCGAGAGGTGGCTTGATAGACACGGGCGTTGGGACAAAAGTGTCGTACTGCCTCAAAAACACGGACTGGGCCAAGAGCAGTTACTTCTCCGGTGTAAAAAGGATGCGACCAGCTATCGGCGGGAACGCTTTGAGCAGCAATGTTATAAACCTCATCGGGTTGATGTTTGATCATGACTCTATTGAGGGATTCTTGATCGGTTAGATCAGCGGCTTCGAGAATTATCTTACCCTTGAGATGCTCAATGTTTGGCTGAACTGTTGAAGTTGAGCGTCTGATTGTACCGACTACCCGGTAACCCTTTTCAAGCAATAGGTCGGCTAAGTACGAGCCGTCTTGTGAAGTAACACCGACAATCAGGGCAACTTTGGATTTGGTCATCTGTTTATTTTACTATAGCAATCTTAATAATTATTTTTGAATCGATTTGTTACTTATACAGGTAATTAAATTGATATTGATTTGATTTAATATTCTCACTCGTTATCACCTCAAGCACTCCAGATTTTAACTTATACGGATCTGTTCGAAAAATAATTCTCTCATCTTTCCAATCAATTATTCTCTGTTCAGCCCCACCAACTAATACTTTTCCGGCAAAAGGAAGGTCTTGAAAATTCACCCCATTTATTATTATGTCCACCCAGGCTTCAGAAAAATCATTTGGAGAAACCGAAACTATGGTTGGAGTGTCGCGAAACTTTGTAGACAGATTAACAATAATCGTGGACGAAAACAATAATATAAGCGAGAAAATAAAACCTAAAAATATTTTATTTTTAAATTTCTTATTGACTTTTAAAAAGGTGATAACTAGTGCAAAAAGAAACAGAATTTGAGGAAGAAAGGTGTAAGTCAAAAACTTGATTAAGTAAACTTTGGGGAAAAATAATTGATACAGCCTTGACGATTCATAAATTCTTTGACCGAATTTGAATAATATATAAAATGAGAGTAGAAGAATAATGGGATTGTATATTCGATAAATAAATTGGGCAATGGGGTCACTTTTATCAAACTTAATTTTGAAAATATTATTCTTGAATTTTTCAAGCGTAAAAAGATTTTTTGGGTGCTTTTTTAACTCATAAATTTGTTGAACAACGGTGACACATAAAAACAAATAGGCCCAAACGGCAGTCTTCTCCGCCAAATCATCTTGACTAAAAATAAGCATAATTGGAGTCAACGCCAAAAACCCTAGAGCAAATACGGCGGCAATCCGAGATTCAAAGTGGAAACGTCGAGAAATCAGTCCCCATAAAAATAGTATGCCAATAAACAGTGAGTCGTAACTGCCTTTTAACCAAAAAATATCATAGATGACTATCGCCATAGCGAACCCGGTTAAGAACTGAAAACTAATTCCTTTGGATAATACAAATATTACGAAATAGATTAAAGGAAGAAAAAACAGAAAGTTGTTGAAGAGTAAATCTTTGTCACCAAGGATATTTATGAATTTATTGCCAAGAAAATAGAGAAGTGTGTTTTTATTCCCCGACAAATCTGCTTTGAGAAATGTCGACTTAGCGAGAAATACCGGATATTGATTATCAATCAAAATCCCGCTTCCGCTGGCACCCCTGAGAGACTCAATTTGAAATTCGTAATTTTTTCCAACCGAGTCTTTGATTTCGGAAAACCCAAAGGGGAAATGTTTGTGAGGCATAAACTGATCGGTCTTATATTTTGCTTCGTAATACCACTTCTCCTTACCTTCTTCTTTTAATCTAAAAACAAGAGTGTCATCACTGTCTCTGTCTTGGTTGTAAAAACGCACCGAAACAATACCAAGATTGGGATATTGAGAGTGGAATTTACCGAAGACAATGTCTCCCTTCATCAACTCTCCAGACCTGGTGGATATTAGTTGATCAAGATTCCCTCTGACATCAAGATTTAAAACGCCAAATTCACTTGCCTTTAGGTAATTAAATAAATTAATTAAAGCAAAAATTAATAGAAATAGTGGAAGAAGAAAATAAAAGGAAATATGTTTAAGATTTTGCTTCACAAAGATATTATATAGACAATAGAAATTACGATAAAAAATGAAAAATATTGTTTATCCAGCTAATTAGAGATCCTCGATGTTTTTTTAGATACGACTGAAGACCGTGTTGGTAGTTTTTGTTTTTTTGTCTTGTATCTTGATCCGAACTGGCTCCTCCGAGATGAGTGATTGATATTGAAGGGCAATATAATACCCCTATTCCTGATTTATGTAGTCTGTATGAAAAATCAATGTCCTCGAAATACATGAAGAAGTTCTTGTCGTCTAGGAGTCCAATTTTGTCAAAAACTGAACGATGTACTAACATGGCAGCTCCAGTGAGCATGTCTGCCTTTGTATTTGTTGATATCCTTTTACAGTCAATTAGTCTTGGTCTGGCAAAAATGAAATTGATAGGGTTTTTAATAAATTTATCAAAATAACCGATATTGTTTTGTACAACTCCGCCAGGTTGAACTAGTTTAGGGCAAGAAACTACTTTGTTATTTTTAACTGTTATGCTCAATAGCCGAAGAATATCTTTTGTATTTGTTAAGGTGTCGCTATTGAGAAGAAAAAGCCACTCGCCTTTTGCCTTGGAAATTCCAAGATTATTTCCTCCCGAAAATCCGAGATTCGAATTCGCAAAAAAGTAATGTAGATCGTGTCTTTTGGGTAATTTTTTTTCTAGAATATTTTTTGGGCTATTATCTACAATCACAGTCTCAATTGACGGGTCAGGAGTAATACCGCTTAATAAGTCAAGAATTAAACCATCAGTTTTATAGTTGACGATAATAATACTTAGCTTAGTGTCTTTGCATCTAATTTGTTTTTTCATAATTTTATTCGATTTTTCAAATTCCCCAAGAATAGATGCTAATGCCCCAGTGATCGTTCTCGTTGTAAGGTAGATTTTGGACGGTAAATTCAAATTTCAAATTTTTCCGGACGTATTCTTTAATTTCATCACTCATGAAACTTTGCCAGTCTTCCACAATCACTACCCCCGATTGGTGGTTAGAAATTTCTTCCCTAATTCCGTCTAGAGTACCAACAAATTTTTCTCCGTAAACAGGATCGGCCCCTTCCGGAGTGGCGAAGTTGGCCATAACATATTCTTGGCCAGGTAAATACCAAGGTACTCTATCATTCCAGGCGTCAATAACGAGTACATCATGTTTATCCTTTATTAAATCTTTTATCCTTGAAAACGCTAATTTGTAATCAACAATCGGATTTTCACGGACGTCAGCATTGATTGAGTAGTAATATTTCGGCCAGAAGACAAACTTACCCGTAAGGCTTAACATTGCAAATACCAGGAGAATAAGCACCCATCTCATGTATTTTTTTTTGGTGAGTCTATCGACCATAGACCCTACACCTTCCGCGAATAGGAGATACATAAGGGGAAAGGCGGGAAGGGAATATCGGACATAATTAGGATTAATCTTAAAAATCGCCATGAAGAAAATCAGAAATATTGAACCCCCCAGGAGAATAGCCAACTCCTTGTTTTTCTTTAACAGGGTGAAGAAACCAATAAATACACCTACGATGAGCCAGAGATAGTTGTGAGTTAGGAAAATTCTGTAGTGAAGTGGAGAAAAATAGAACTGGAACAGTACTTTTTTAATTAGTTCCCACCCTCCAGCAAAGGAATTAAAAATTACCAAAAAGCCAATAATTCCCACTGCCGGCAAAGCTAATAAGTATTTGTATTTTTTTAGTTTGGTTGTTTTATAAAGAAAAACAAAAGACACAATTAGTAGATTTAGTAACCCGGTTCCATGAAATAAGATGGAGATAACGGATAACAATATAGAGATTGCTATATTTTTATCAAAGATGATTTTTGACTTGAGATATTTATAGAGATAGTAAATAGCTAAAAGTGTAAACAATTCAAGCCAAATATATGGTCTTAATTGAGTAGACCAGGCTAGTTGAATCTGGGAAAAAGCGAGCAGAAATGAGACAACGATGGCTTTTTTAGCATCAAATATCTTTTTTGATAAAAAGTAACCCAAGGTAACCAGTATTGTTCCTGCTATTACAGAAGGGAATCTTCCGGAAAATTCGGAGACTTCAAAAATTTTAAACGATAGTGCGGTGACATAATATAGTGCAATTTGGTAAATTCCATTTCCGACACCTACGAGAGTGATAGGCTTACCGTATTCCAGAATTCCCCTGGCCATTAATGCGGTGTGAGATTCGTCATTCCAGAAAGAAAGGTTGCTGGAAATGCTAAATAAATTGAAATATGAGTAAAAGAATAATACTATGGCAATAATAATTTTGATTAAATGTTTATTTATATTTTTGTTTTTCACTGTTTTTATATTTTTTATTAAATCTACGGTAGAGAAATACTGTCGGAACTAGCACAATTATTGACAATATTAATCCAAAGGTCATTAGAGCTTGCGGTAGATAAATGAGTCTCAGTTCAACCGTACGATTATCATTGCATTTAACGACATTATCGTTACACAGTTCATTTGTATTTATTTCCCATAAATTAAACCCATTTTTATCGCTGGAATGTATGTACCACGATTGTTTTTTCTTGTATAAATTTAAACTTAATAAATTTTGTGACTTTGGAATTAATATCCAATTTTCGTCAAAATTGTATCGTAAATTAAAATTGTACTTTTCATTTTTTGGTTCTAGAGATAAGTTGTACAAAGTTGGGCTAATTTTTGAGACAGAGGTTTTTTTGACTGAATTGGTCTGTTGAAAGGTTATTTCAAAAATGGGTTTTTGTAGGGTGTTTTCGAAAAGGATTACATTTTCGTACTTACCAACCACTATAATAGTGGGTATACCCATAAATATTTCGTCGCTGTGGGTTTTTAGATCATTGACTACAATATATTTTATTGAATTTTCAGTTACAAATTTTTCAGGATTATCCTTGAAAGTTGTGTGTCTATTGGTGTCACGATATATATCAGCATCGTAATTAATTGCTGGATTGTTAGATGAAAAACATTCTCCATTTTTCCATTTCGGTATAAATAATATTCTTCCCTGTTTTGTGTTATCACCACACAATATATTATTGAGTGCTAGTTCGTCTGCCGTATAGTTTCTGCCTTGAAAAATGTTTTGGTCCTTTACATTGTGTATAGGATTAGTAAATGAAATTTCTAACAAGACGACTAAGAGTAATAAAATTGACTTCCAAAAATGTCCTAACTTTGTTAATAAGTAGCCGGTAAAATATCCATAGGCACACCAGACCATAAAGAAAAGTCTTGAAGCATCTCTAAATAATGTGAATCCTGGCACTACTTTTCTTAAGAAATCGAATGAGTGAGAAATGGGTGCATTATTTGATTTTGTCAGAAAGATTCCAACGAGGAGGAATACAAAAAATAGTATATTTTTCTTTTTTTCTTTTCGGTTTTTGAACGATAAAAAAAATGAGATTAATGAAATTATTGCGAATGTATACCAATAAATATTAATTGGTTGTATCGTAAATATTTCTACATTACGGAAACCCCAAAAACTATTTACTCCAGTAATACTTCTTGAAAGTGAAATGTATTCGTCACCAAAGGTAGACCTAGATATTAAATTTAACGTTGGTGAAACCTTATTGTTTACAAACAAATATATACCAGGCAAGATCCAATATAGGTTGAATGCAAACAATATTATATAAAGGAGGATTATTTTTTTAATGTTTCTCTTGATATAGTCTCTCCCGTTAGAAATGAACAATATTGTCGAAATAAGAAGGAAAATATATACATACCTCACGTCGTAAAGTGAACTTCCTAGAAATGGAATTAGAGCTATTCTGATATTTATTTCCTTTTGACATTTTGAAATGTAAATTAGAATAGGAAACAAAGCGAAAGGAATAAGGGCGTGAATATGACCCATGTAGACTGTATTAAGGACAAATGGGTTAATCGTATAAATTATTGCCCCAACTATTGATGGTATCGCGGACTTCAAATAAAATCTGAAAAGTATATATGATCCGAGCAATGATATAAAAATATAAGGAATTAAGAATAGGATTTTTATTGTGAAGTTATTAAATTCAAGATTGAATACTGAAGTTGGTAATGAACTTAGCATATTAACCAACATTCTCGGAGTTTCGATAATAGTGTTACCAAAACCGGAAGAATCTTGATATATATATTTATTATAAAAACTGGTCTGAGCAGGGTTTGGCATTAATCCTGTATCTCCGCCATATATATGTCCATCTTTCAGAACCACAAAAACTGACAATAACAAAGAGATCACCAAAACGACTAATATACCAGGTTCGATTCCCTTTATAAGTTTTTTAACGACGAGGGTCATTTGGTACACTTCTTTAATAATTTGAAAACAAAAAAACTGTAAATTGTAATCAAAACCATAAAAACATAATGTTTTATTATGTCGACAATGGACATAGCGGGGTAGGAATGGCCGCTATCGTCCGGATGATGATAAACTGCTTTTTTATGGGTGATTCTAATCTTGTTTTTTCTTTTCATGTATCCGTCTACTCTTTTTTCATATGTTGAACCTATATGTGCCAGAGGGCATCTAAGCGAGTAAATATGCCAATATTTGTATATTGGTTTCAAAAAATCTACTCTTCTTATCAAGTAAACCTGATCAGAAAAATCATGTGTATAGAAAAAAAATTTGTCCTCCTTAAAAGACTCGTGCTTTCTTAGGCCATACTCTCTATCCCAAGACGGATTTGCAGCAATTATATTGCTGTCATTTTTCATCTGTTTTATCGAATCTGATATCCAGTTTCCTTCTATAATCATATCTACATCTGGATCCCAGTGTAGAACATATTCTGACCTAGAGATAATAGGTATACATAATGCCCAATTGATATAGTTTTCAACTCTTTTATAGTCGTCCTTAGTAAGTCCAGAAATTTCGTTTGCTCTTTTAATATAATCTTTAACAAAAAAATATTCATCTATTTTTTTCTTTATAGTTAATGAGTCTAATTTTTTTATAATGCTATTTTTGTTTTTTACATTATTGACTAATATAAATACATTTTTGAATTTATATTGATTGTAATTAATTACTCTATCAATGAATTTCCCATTGCAAACTTTTCGATAATTTTTTTCCCAACAGTTTATTACTAAATCAACCTTTTGCACAGTCTTTTATTTTCGAAAATTTATTTATTTTTCAATAATCATGAATATATGAAAGGGCTTTACATGTTTAATCATCAATAATTTCATGTTGCAGTATCTAGAAATGTGCTTTAATAGTCTGACTGAAAAAACATGATGGTGCATTATTCTAGATGAGGCATTTTTTGATATTTTTTTCCCGTATTCTTTCTTGTTTCTTGCAATTTTAGCGAGTTGAAGATCAGTTCCTTCAATAATTTCGGTTTTGTGGGTTAGATCATTTTCCGTCGTCTTTTTTTTGTAATCAGTCAAAATATGCCTAAAGCTCGTGTATTTTCTCATCCAATCAAAAGTGTATCTTTTGTCTGGAACTATCACACAAATAATTCCGCTTGGGTGTAATTTTTTTTTCCATTCCATTAGTGCTTTTATTGGATTTGCAATATGTTCTAGGCTGTGGCAAGAAAGTACAAAATTATAATTGCGGTTTATTTTTTTTAGGTTTGAACCATCCATAATATATTGGTGGCCCAATTTTTTACCATCATATGTAAAGTCATCTCCATCTTTCAAATTGTCTTCCCACAGTGTATGTCTACTAAAATTAATAGTGTCAACCGATTTTGCCACTCCATAAACAGGTAAGGGGCCTGTAAAAGAAAAAAAGAATGATGGGCCTCCAATTTCAATACCTCTTTTGCCCTTAAACAACTCGAGAACATTTTTGTCTATTTTGGGTCTTAATAATATATACGGAAAATTATTTATTTTTATCTTTATTCGCTCCGCTAATATTTTTACGTTGGGTGCATTCATTTTGCAACCTCCACTTCAAAATATATTTCCTCAAAACCGCCTACCCAGTAACACCATATTCTTTCAGTAAATTTAATGTTTAAATTTGCAAGATAATTGATTATTTTATTTGAAATTATGACTAAGGGATTATTCATAGAATAATTTGTCATCCACCTGAGTATTATTTTTCTGACCTTAAACTTTGATTTACCATATATTTCTTTATCTTCGCTGTTTGTACCAAAATAGTTAAATAATCTCGAACTGATTGCCGAAACATGTCCAGGATGTTGCCAATTGTAAGAAAAATGAGGTGTAAATATTTTTAGAATTGCCTTGTCCTTTGAAACTCTATACCACTCGTTTATTATATCCATAGGCCTGTCAAGGTGTTCTAGCACATGGTGTGCATATATTTCTTCAAAGGTATTATCTTTGAACGGATATGGTAATTTGTTAAGGTCTATAATCATATCAGGTCGACAGTTTTTATTGTTATCGATATTTATATATTTATTTATTTTTTTGTTTCCGCAACCTAAATTAGCTTTTTTATATCGAGATATCTTTTTTTTGTTTAACTCTGAACTCATATATTTAGAAAATTATTGATAATTTTTATTCTACTAGGCCAATCCCACTCTTTCCTGTATTTATTGACAGTTTCTTTGTTAGGTTTAATTAACACATAATATTTTTGATTGCTGATTATTTTAACGATATTTTTAGCAAATATATTTTTGCTTTTCTGTTTAATTTTTATACACCCTAAGGTATAAATTTTTCTAAGTGGAAGTAAATCGTACATTATCACAGGTAACCCCGAACATAGTGCTTCGGCGGCAACCATTCCATTATTATCATAGATTGTCGTATGCAAGAACACTTTGCTTTGCATATAAATATTATATTTTTTCTCTCCGTTTACGTATCCAAACCAAGTGATGTTTTTTTCAAGTCCCAACTTTGCAATTTTATTTCTGAGGTATTTTTCGTATTTTATATCCCCGTTTCCAATTAATGCTAGCTGAGCGTTCGGGACTTCGGTCACAACATTTGACCAGATGTCTATAAGACCAGACGCTCCTTTTTGAGGGTGTAGTCTACTGCAAAACACTGCGTCATATTTTTTCTGTTTATAAGTTCCTATTTTTTTGACAAGGTTTACGTTGACTCCGCCATAAATAGGTAAAAGTTTTTTCCTTTTATTTTTGGGAAATCTTTCTACATCGTGATGATTTGTTATAAAACAATATGAAGATTCCTTCAAAATGAAATGGAGGATAATTTGTTGATATATGAAATATATTATGTATTTTAAAAAAGGGAAACTGTAGCCGTTATACAGATTTTCAAAAGGACTAGGTATGAATAGATATAAACTCGCAATCCATTTGAATTTATATTTACGTTTTAAAAGAAATATTGGAATGACATCAGGACCAAAATCGGAACAAGAATAAAAAAAATCGTTTTTTGATAATTTGTGCACAGAAAAATATTTATCTAAATACCGATAAATATGAATACATTCTTGGATGTGAGATTTGAATGAAAATTTTGTGAACGAATATGGTACTTTAATAATTTTAATTTGATCATTTTTAGTAATATTTTTTCTAAATGTTTCAGGCTCAGTAGTAAATACGACGAAGTTTACGCGATCAATTGACCCATTGATCATTTCGAGCATAATTTTTGTGTTACCCCCCATTGTAGTTGGAGGGCTAGTGTATATAGCCGAGACAAACATTTTTCTTTTTGGACTTACATTAAGTGTGCTTATCATTTAATTTTTGTGGACAAATACTCTATTCCCTTCATAATAATCATCGACACGGTTTTGATGGGATATCTTATAAAAAAGTGCATCATTCTATTTGCTGGGTATCTGACAAAAATGTTTACTTGTTTTTTATACCATGTAGGATGCATTTTTTTGTATTCGTCAAAACTTTTTATGTAATATCTTTTTTTTATTGATGAACCAAATATTTTTACGACGCCTTCATCGTGGAATATTATGTTTTTTGCTCTTAATATTTTAAAACTATTTTCTCTAATTCTGATCATTAGATCCCAATCTTCTGGACCAGTTAATGTTTCATTGTAACCACCAATACCTTTATAAATATTGGTAGAGAAGAACCTGGGAGCTTCAATATAGTCATTACCCGCATAAAGGTCTCTTTCGAGTGACTTTACTTTAGCCCAATAACCCTCTCCTATTGATTTTTCAGGGATGATTACCGCGTCTGCTTGTTGTTTTTCACAGAGTTTGACACATTCTTCCACAGTTTTTCTATGAAAATAAATATCCGAGTCGTGAATTAATAGATATTTTCCCTTTGCTTTACTTGCTCCAAAGTTCCTCTGTGCGCTTCTTTCCGGTCCTTTTGTGTAGACTTTGTCTGTGAATTTTGTGGCTATTTCCAAAGTGCCGTCAGTACTATGATTGTCTACAACAATCAGTTCAATATTTATATACGATTGGTCTTTAACTGACTGAAGACACCTTTGTATAGTTCTTATATTGTTCTTTGTTGGGATGATTACAGAAACGAGTGGATTATTTTTCGAGAATTTCATAAAATTGATTACTAACTTTATCCCAGTCAAATTGTTTTGAGTATTTCAAGGCTGACTGTTGTATCTTTTTGTTATTTTTTAATTTTACTATCTTGTTGGCCATTTTTTTGATGTCTTTATCTTCAAAAATGAACCCCGATACTCCATCAGATATAGATTCTGTGTTTCCTTTTACTCTAAACGAGATTGCTGGAGTACCCATAGAATTAGCTTCGATGTTAACGAGACCCCAACCCTCTTTATAACTTGCATTTAATAGGACATGTGACTTAGAAAGGAGATTAAATTTTTCTTTTTCGGATACAAAACCAAGAAATTTTACATTTTCTGTTAAACCTAGCTTGTCTACTGTTTCTTTGAGTTTATTTTTATATTGTTCGTCACCCTTTCCTACAAAAATTAGTTTTGCTGTTTTATCTTTTTTGCACACTTCGTCAAATACTTGAATCGCTCTTTCGGGACCTTTCATTTTTACTAATCTGTTTAGGAAGATAACAGTTAGGTTTTTATTCTTATTTGGTATTTTGAATAGTTTGGGAGCCGAAACACCATAATTAACGATGTTTATTTGGGATTTATTTATACCAATGCTTGGTAACTCTCTTGAGACAGTCTGAGCGCCGACAAAAGTTACTTTTCTATATGGTAAAAAGGTGATTTTTTCTAGTAGTTTGCCAAGTTTATTTATAGGAAATGGATACATGATGTCCCAGATCTCCCCTGCTACTTCGTGAATATAAACAATTATTTTTTCTTTTACATATAAGGGCGTCAAATATGGAAATCCGTGAACTTGGTCAATAATCACATCTACCCTTTCTTTGAACTTTGTTATGTACGTCCAAAAAACAAGAAAGTAAAAGGTTGGAAAGGCAAAGAGTAGTTGGAATAGATTACGAGTAAGTGAAAAACCAATATAAACAAAGTCTACCCCTTCGATGGTTTCCTTATCAATATTTTTGTCATATTTTGGGGATAACCATGTGACTTTTGCCTTGTGATTTTTAACCCACCTTTTGGCGTGTTCAAAAGTTGCCCTTTCAGCGCCACCCTCAAGAGGATCTTTGATTGAGCGCCAATTTAATATAAGAATTCTCATATTACTTTGTTTTGGGTGACGAACCACCATGGTTGTATCCAGTAAAAAGATACGAGGATAACAAATTGAATTAATAACAAAACAGTAATTAAGATTGACATCTTTTTATTCTTGGATGCTACGGCAATACCAAAAGCATAGGGTAAAACAATACCCATTTCATAAGTAAGTCGAGCGGCAGAATAATGATTGCTAATGACGTTATACAAGACGTAAAAAGCAAACATCGAAAGTCCGAGTATTGTCATAATTATGGAAATTTTCTTATTTTCTTTGAACTGTTTCCAGAACCCATAAATACTTATCGGAAATAAAATAAACCCAAGAGTCCAGAGGATAAAGGCTTTTTTATGAAAAGGGACAAATGGTGTGATTTGATTTTGACCGTCACTCCAGAAGGAATTCCATGCTCCACCCAGAAGTGAATAGTACTGAGCGGTATACATATCTACTTTTGGAATCCAGTCAAGACGATAGTAAAAGTCCAGTGATCTCTTATTATTTAACAGGGAAACTGTTTGGACAATATTTGAAGGTGAACTGCTATTTGAAGCTCGAAAAAAAATGGGGGCGTAAGCCAAAACAAATACAAACAAAGTTATTCCTGAGTAGATAAGGGATTTCTTGATATTTTTTAAGGAAAGGAAGAGAGCAATAATTACCGTAGGAATAATAGAAATAATTGATATCTTTGTCCATACGCCAAAGACTAAGGATAATATAAGGAATATGAATGACATATTTACTTCTTTGGTCGATTTGGCGTAGTAAATATATATACATGACACTATGGCTGAAAGAATAAAAAATGTATTTAAGAGCTCATTGGTGACTGCAGGAAGGAAGATATTTAACATAGGTAGGGCGGCGAGGGAGAACATACCAAGAAGAACTTGCTTTTTGTTCTTGAAGATTTTACGGAGTCCTAAACCAACGACAGCGATGATCATCCACAAAACAAAGACATTCACGTATTGAATTGACTTTGGATCTTTAAAAATATTCAGAATGATAGCGGATATTATGTAATAAAGAGGAGGCTGGTGTGTTTCCCACTCAGTTGGAGGTGGAATTTGACGATTTTCGGCGATATATTTGATGTAATAGACATGCCCCGAACCATCAAATCCTTGAGTAGGATTGTAGAGTTTGGCATTGTGAATACCTAGAGCGATTGAGGTAAAGAAAACAAGAAGACAAAGGATTTTTATAACCAGATTATTCTTCATTGTTTTCTACCTATACCTAAGTCTTAAGGCCGGATCATCCTTCCACCTATCTTGATAATTATCATCGTAATAATGAAGAATGTAGGTTCGGTAGATGATGGCGAGATAGTCAGTGATGAAGTTTTGGATTGCTTTTAAGCCAACGTTGCTAGAAAAATTGTAGTTAATTTCTACCGGTGATTCATATATCTTTTTAAAACCTAGTCTGCTAGCAACAGAGAGAATTTCCAAGTCAAAAGCCCAGCGTTTGACCAACAAACGAGGAAGAACTTTGATTAACACTTCCCTTTTAAAAACCTTTAGTCCGGTTTGAGTATCGGAAACATTTAGACCAAAAAACAGACGGGTGGCCTTTTGGACCATGAAACTCATAATTTTTCTTTTCAGTGGATAGTTTACTTTGCTTGCATGATGGCGTTTTGAACCAATAACTATGTCGGCATCGTACCATTTCATATGTTCGAGAGCCAGACCAATACCCGCAGCTTTTAGATCTGAACCGGCGTCGATGAAAGTGATGATTCCCCCCTTGGCTCTGGCCATACCGTAGCGGATGGCATAACCCTTGCCTTTATTTTCGGAATAAAAATAGTTTTTTATTTTGTCGTCTTTAATTTTTAGTGCTAACTCAAAAGTTTTATCTTTCTTATCCTTTCTGCCATCGACGACGCAGATTATTTCATAGGGATGCTTTAGACTATCTAGATATTGTTTTAATATCGAAAGGTCTTGGAAAATGGTTTTGCAGTTATAAGCGGGAACTATAACAGACAGTAAATTTGGGTCTGATTTGGCAACCTTTGGTGTTTTGGTAATTGATTGAACCATCTATATTCGAATTATATATGTTTTAGCTTGGGAAATCTCTGAATATAAATGTATGTGAGAAGAGCAAGGAAAAGAACAAGATGAAGAATAAAATTGGCATAAACGGTATTTGAAAATGAGTTTTTGAAAATATAAAAAAGTATTGGCTGAACAATTGTAGCTATTAAAAGGAATATATTTGCTTTGGGGTGGCTAGTGGCCATGAGATAAGCAATGATGAACTGACTGTAGGCAAAAAAGGCCATGGAGAAGGCAAAAAAGGAGAGTAGGGGGGCGGCCTCAAGATAGGCTGATCCAGATAATAGGCTAATTATTTGATTCGGGAATAGACTAAAAATACCTGCGCCAAGTATTCCAAAGAGCAAAATGGCTGAGCCAAGCTTTAGAAAAATTGACTGAGTTGAGGTGTTTTGGGAATGGCGATGCGCAGCTATTGGCAAAACTAAAGCGGTTATGGGGGTGAGGCCAAAGAGAATCATTCTGCCCAATATGGAGAGAGATGAGTACAAGCCGGAAGTGTGAGAATCAAAAAATGCACGGACTATAAGAACGTCGGTGGAGATAAGAGAGGCGGTGCCTAAGGCAAAAATAAAACTGTAACCGGTAAAGCCAGATAGGTTAAATTTAATATTCTTACCCTTATCGAGTTTGGGGATGACACTTTTACGAATTGAGATAAATAAAATGATTGAAGTGATGATACTGGCGAGTATTTGACCAAGAACCGCCCCGGTAGCCCCCATCCCTAATTTAATAAATAGTACTGACAAAAGAATAGTAGCAATCACACCACCGAAACCAACAATTGTCTGAAAAATAAATTTCTGGAAAGCGATGATGTACGAGGTAATGATTGTTTGGAATAATGAAATGAAGACACTTACTCCCAAGATGATGAAGGCCATGGAGTGAGCTTTGAAAAGTGTTGCTAGAGGTTCAGAAAAAAGAATTAGTAACAACCCAAGAATGAGAACAACAGGGCTTAAAAATTTGAGGAGGTAATAGAAGAATTGATTTATAGATTTACTGTCTCCTTTTCCTTTGTAATCGGAGACAAATTTAGTAACTACGGTACCAATTGTTCCCATGGGAATTCCAAGAAGATAGATTAAGCTTAGGTAAGAGAGAAACTCACCATATTCTGAAGGAACTAAGAGACGGAGAAGAATAATGTGAAAGAGATAACGAGAAATACTGAGGGTGAAATTGCCAAAGTAATAAAACGCACTAGAGCGTGCAGTTGGGGTAGAAATTGCACGAAAAAAATGCTTCATGCAATTAGTTTAGCATGGAGGCTAGGCTAGCTTCTCCCAGGGATATTCCGAATGACCAAAGTGGCCATAAGAAGCTGTTTTTCGATAGATTGGCTTAAGAAGGTTGAGCGAGTCCACAATACCTTTGACGGATAAATCCAGTAAATTCCAGGCGTAATCTTCAATAACTTTTTGTTCCTTCTTTCCTGTGCCAAAAGTCTCGATAGCTTTACCTACTGGATATTTGGTGCCGATGGCGTAGGCAAGTTGAACTTCACAACGATCGACTAAACCTTGGGCAACAATATTTTTGGCGAGGAAACGTGCGGCATAAGCTGCCGAACGGTCAACTTTGCTGGGATCTTTCCCCGAAAAACAACCGCCGCCAATTCTCCCCATACCACCGTAAGTGTCAACTACTATTTTTCTTCCCGTAACACCGGTATCTGAGGCGGGTCCGCCAATTTCCCAAATTCCCGTGCCGTTGAAGATAATATCTTTTTCGTCTACTCTGGAGAGATTATATTTTTCCAATATGGGAGTAACAGCTTTTTTAATTAAATTGCTTTTAACTATTTCTTTGTCAATTTTGGGGTCATGAGGTTTGGCGAGGACAATTTTTTCGACAGATACCGGTCTGCCATTTTCATAACGTACTGTGACTTGGGATTTGCCGTCGGGCCTTAAATATGGCAGTTCTTTTAGGGCCAGTTCGTCCATTTTTTCGGTTAGTTCGTGAGCTATGGTTATAGGGAGAGGCATAAATTCCGGAGTTTCGTTCGTCGCGTAGCCAAACATCATGCCTTGATCCCCTGCTCCACCATCATCTACTCCAACGGCGATATCTCTTGATTGCTCGTGGATATAGACTTCGATGTCGGTTTTAGGGCCGAAATTATAGATGTCTTTAGTGAAACCAAGGTTTTTGATTACTTTTTCGGCTATTGATTTGTAATCTAGTGAGCCGGAACAAGTCACTTCACCTGCCAGAACAACCTTATTAGTAGTTACCAGTGTCTCACAGGCCACTCGAGAATGAGGGTCGACCTTTAAAGCGGCATCCAATACGGCATCGGAGATCTGATCACAGATCTTGTCGGGGTGACCGGCACAAACCGACTCGGACGAAAAGAGGGAATAGTTCATTTTATTTTTCCTCTAATTAATAACAGAGGCTTGTCATTTTGGCACCGCGACCTTTTTGGGCTCGGTTGCCGACCTTTTTAGGGGTTCTCTTGACAGCTAAGAATATTTTACATCATCCAATAAAGTAACCGCGGGTAAAGAAGGCGATGGCAAAGACAGAGAAAATGATACAGAGAGTGTAATAGGCGTAACGAATAAAGGGATGCATACGATCAAGGAACTTGGCTAGGAAAATATACATCGGAAAGAGTACTAAAATGTAACGAGGAACACTCATGAAAGTACCGGAAAAGCTAGGAAGGAGAAAGGAGAGAAATATAAAGATCCAGTAGGAAAAGCGGATTTTTTTGATGGAGATTATTAAGACAAGCAAAATGAGACTGGCTGAAAGAAACTCTAGAACAACGGCAAAATATAGCGAGGAGTTGGTGTCAGTAAGAAAAAGCATTCTGAAGTAACGGTAGAAAACTTGATGTAAAAGAATGAGCTTGTCTGTGGTGCGGCCGGTGAAAACGGATTGAATATGGGCAAAGAAGAGTGGATCACCAATCTTTTCAAATTGAAAACGCATATATGAGAGGAGACCAAGGGGAGGAAGAGTTAACCAGATGGCGCTG
>Ga0209727_1001401_pt1 | contig 19972 bp, 24 predicted proteins | sample RifGroC1_FD_183995 | JGI IMG/M metagenome (GOLD analysis project Ga0209727, IMG submission 183995) | Groundwater microbial communities from Rifle, Colorado, USA - Groundwater C1 (SPAdes) (version 2) | ecosystem: Environmental > Aquatic > Deep subsurface > Groundwater | place: Rifle, Colorado...
AACGCTTCTCTGGATTATACTAGAAGTGTGGCCAACAAGCTATACTGGCGGGGGAATTGGAGCGAGGAGATATTTGCCAAGTGTATGGGGGTGGTGGGATCTCGGAGGATGACGAGTTACGGGAGGAGGGTGGTGGAAAAAATTGTGCCGGAGTTGGTGCAGCAAAGATGGACGATTGTTTCTGGCATGATGTACGGGGTGGACCAGGCAGCGCACGAAGTATGTATTGAATGCGGGGGAAAGACGATAGGCGTACTCGGTTGGGGTATAGAATACCGGAAATTAGAAATTAGAGATTTGAAATTAGAGGAACGAATTGTGGAGAGCGGGGGGTTGCTGGTGTCGTTGTGGAAGGATCAGATGGGGACGAATTGGACATTTCCGGCCAGAAACCAGGTGGTGGCGGATATATGCCATGAATTGATTGTGGTAGAAGCGGCCGTTAAATCCGGAGCATTGTTGACAGCTGGGATGATGATCAAAAGAAAAAAACCGGTGTGGGCGGTGCCGGGACCGGTGACCAGCTCCGTGTCTGCAGGAACTAATATGTTGATTGCGAAAGGAATGGCAAAGATGTGGGTGGGACAGAGTAGGAGAGCTGGAGAGCAGGAGAGTATAAGTGATCCGATTTTGGAGTTGATTAGGGATGAGGGGTTGGAGGCGGATGAGATTGCCAGGAAATTAGGTCAGGATGTGGCAAAAGTGGGGTCACAACTATCCCTTTTGACTTTGAGTGGGGAAGTGGAGGAGAGGGAGGGGAAGTTTTATATCGTTAATGTATAATTGATGGGTATGGGTACAAATCAAATAATATCGAAAATTATACCCGTGCTCTTAAGATATAAGGTTAAGAAGGCCGAGCTGTTTGGGTCGGCGGCTAGAGGTGAGCTGCGTTCGAATAGCGATGTGGATGTGCTGGTAAAGTTGCCGGAGGAGGCGAGTTTATTGGATTTGGGGGGGCTATATATGGATTTGAAGGAAGCGTTGGGAAGAGAGGTGGATGTGGTGACTTACGGCTCGGTTAACACTCGACTGGCCCCGTATGTATTTAGCAACACCATTAAAGTGATATGAGAAAAGACCCGATCATATTTTTAGAGCATATTCGGGACCAGATTACAGACATCAGGGAATTCACGAAAGATGTGAATAGGGAAGAGTTTATGGCAGACAAGAAAACTCAAAAAGCAGTGGTGAAATGCTTGGAGACGATTGGGGAAGCGATAAGAAATTTACCGGAGGAGTTTTTACAAAGATGGCAGGATGTACCCTGGAAAAATATTATGGCTTTCCGAAATATCCTGGTACATGAGTATTTCGATGTGGACTTTGAATATGTTTGGAAACTTTTGGGCAAGCAACTGGATGAATTGGAAAACCAGATCGAATCAATTGTGGAACAAGTTAAGGTTTGAGTGGGGAAGTGGAGGAGAGGGAGGGGAAGTTTTATTTGGTTGGGGTTTAGCCTTCCTTTTCTGCTTTGCCGGATTTTTTCAAGAATTCTTCCGTTGTCTGTTTGATTTCTGAAGGGTCAGCAACTCCGATTTTGGCTAACATACTCGATTCATATACAACATTAGATATGGCTTTTATTTCCTGAGAGGATAGTGGTCTAAACTCAGACGTGAGGACCCAGGCGAGATTACCAAGGGCTTGATTCAGTTGGGGATCTATAAGAAACGGTGCTTTGGCCATTTGGGGGAGATATTAGTTGTTGTTGTTGTTGTCAAGCTGGCGAAATTTATTTATTGTAACGGCCGTTTGGATATGGTAAATATTGAATATGGCGAAGAGGAGAATTACAGCGGGGAAGATGCTAGAGTTTGCCAGCGATATGGTGGAAGTGTTTTTTCCAATGAAACGGGAGAGTTTGGATACCGTATTACATAAATCTTTGCCAGTAATAGATGATTATTTTCCGTCCATCGTAAAGCAGGTAGCGAATAAATTGCAGCGTAAAGGTTGGGTAGAGAAGAAGGAAACACCGGAAGGATTTGTGATAAAAATTACGGATAAGGGGAGAATACAGACGTTGAAGTTTAAGCTGGCAGAAATGAAGCCACCTAAAGTTAGGTGGGACGGAAAATGGAGGATGGTGTTTTTTGATATAGCGGAGCTGGAGCGGGGAAAAAGGGATAGGTTGAGAATTTATTTGCGGCAGTTGGGAATGGAGCGGATGCAGGAGAGTGTGTGGGTGAGTCCATATGACGTGTTTGATCAGGTAAAATATTTGCGGGAAGTGCTCGGTGTGCCACACGGGGTAAAATTGGCAGAATTGGATTGGATAGAAAATGAAAAAGAATTGAAGGAAATTTTTGAAATTGGTTGATATTTATTTTTTCTAACGGTCGTTTGGGAAATGTAAAGATGGAGTATGATATTATCGAGGAAGGATGCTGGCTAGAATAAGAAGTGTGGCGCATGTAGGGTTGGTGAGTGTGGCAATTGAAGTGGAGGTGGATGTGGCGGAACAGGGTTTCCCGGGGTTTAACATTGTGGGGCTGGCTGGCAAGGCAGTGGAGGAGGCGCGGGAGCGGGTAAAAACAGCCATTAACAATTCGGGGTTGGATTTTCCGCCCAAAAAAATAACGGTGAATTTGGCTCCGGCAGATTTGCCCAAAGACGGGGGTGCTTACGACTTACCGATTGCGGTGGGAATTCTGACGGCCAGCGGGCAAGTGCCGGCAGCTGGGGGAATTTACTATGGAGAATTAAGTTTGGACGGGACGTTGCGGGCGACCAAAGGGGTGCTTCTGGTGGGACTTTTTTCTAAAAAAGGAGAGATTTATGTACCAGTGGAGAGCGCTAATGAAGCGGCGGTGGTGGAAGAGGTGACGGTGTATCCGGTGAGAAATTTACAGGAACTGGTAGACCATTTGAATGGAGTAAAAGCTATTCAGCCATTAAACCATTTAGCCATTTTGTCATTGGTGGAAGATGCGGTGGTGGAGTTTGATTTGAGTGAGGTAGCGGGGCAAGAGCAGGCCAAGAGAGCGCTGTTGATTGCGGCGGCGGGCGGACATAATTTACTGATGTCTGGGCCGCCAGGAGCGGGGAAAACTATGCTGGCCCGGGCCATGCCGGGGATATTGCCGCCACTGACGCCGGCGGAGGCTCTGGAAGTGACCCGGATATATTCGGTAGTGGGGATGCTGGATCCGGGAGAGTCGTTACTGCGGCGGAGGCCGTTTAGGTCACCGCATCACGGGATTTCGGCGGCGGGAATTATCGGGGGCGGGACCAATCCGTTGCCCGGGGAAGTATCTTTGGCGCATTTGGGGGTGCTGTTTTTGGACGAAATGGCGGAGTTTCCCAGAAATGTATTGGAATCGTTGCGTCAGCCGATGGAGGATGGAGTGGTGAGTATTGTGCGAGTGGCGGGGCATGTGAGTTATCCAGCCAGTTTTACGCTGCTGGCTGCCGTGAATCCTTGCCCGTGTGGATATTTAGGCCATCCCAAAAGAGAGTGTAAATGCACGGAAAAAATGATTCGTAAATACCGGGGGCGGATATCGGGGCCGATTTTGGATCGGATTGACCTACACGTAAGAGTTCCTGCCGTGGAAGTCGAAAAGCTTTCTAATACCGCCTCCTCTACAAGTGTGGAGCTCCGAAAGCAGGTAATTGCTGCGAGAGTGATTCAAGATTCACGATTCACGAACGAGGGAATTTATACCAACTCGCAGATGAGAAATAAACAGGTGAAGAAGTATTGCAAATTGGATCCCGAAACGGAGAGATTGTTGAGGTTGGCAGTAGAAAAATATGATTTGTCCGCCCGGTCGTATTTCCGGCTGATTAAAGTTGCCCGGACTATCGCTGACCTAGCTGATGCAGCTGATATTGCTGTCTCTCATATGGCCGAAGCCTTGCAATACCGGCAGATAGTATGAAAGTTTGGAATAAAGAGACGGGACGAATTGGGGAAAAAATTGCGCTGGATTATTTGTTGTCCAAAAACTATGAACTAATAACGACGAACTATTCTACCCGGTTTGGGGAAATTGATTTGATAATGCGTGATAAAGAGACGGTGGTGTTTGTGGAGGTGAAGACCAAAAAGGGCTACTCTTGGGGTAGTCCGGAGGAAATGTTTACCCAACGGAAATATGAGCGGGTGAAACGCATGGCCAACGTATATTTAAAGGGCAGGCAGGTAGCCTGTAGAATTGATATGGTAGCGGTGGTTTTGAATGAAGAAAATCGACCGGTTTCAGTGAAACATTATGCCAATGTTACTTAACTTTGATTCCCATGGAGCGGGCGGTGCCGGTGACAATGTTGATGGCGGCGTCCAGAGAATCGGTGTTTAGGTCTGGCATTTTGGCTGCGGCGATTTGCCTGACTTGATCGGCGGTTAATGTACCGGCCACTTCTTTACCGGGAGTCTTGGCAGCTATAGCCAGGCCCAATTCTTTTTTAATCATGGCGGAGACTGGGGGGAGTTTGGTAATGAAAGTGAAAGAGCGGTCCTCGTAGACGGTAATGACGGCGGGGATGATGTTGCCTTTTTGGTCTTTGGTTTTGTCGTTGTATTGTTTGACAAAATCCATGATGGGCACGCCGTGCTGACCCAGAGCCGGACCCACGGGAGGAGCGGGCGTCGCTTCGCCTGCCGGGAGGTTTAATTTTAAGATGACCTTTACTTTTTTAGGAGCCATACTTTAGATTTTCTTGACTTGTAAAAAGTCTAATTCTACTGGGGTTTCGCGGCCGAAGATGCTAACTAACACGCGCAATTTGCCATGATCTTCGTCGATGGATTCGATGGAGCCCAAAAAGTCGGCGAAGGGTCCGTCGGTGATTTTGACGGCTTCACTTACTGAGAAGTTGGCTTTGTACTTGGGAGCACCCATCTGGGCAAATTGCATGATGGCTTCTACTTCGGCCGGGGACAGGGGCGTGGGTTTGTTGCCGGTGCCCACAAATCCGGTGATGCCTTGAGTGGTGCGCACCACTAACCAAGAATCGTCGTCGACCACCATTTTGACGAGCAGATACCCGGGGAAGATTTTTTCTTTGATGGTGGATTTGGTGCCGTGCTTGATTTGGATTTTGTCCTGGGTGGGGATGAGCAGCTCAAAAATTTTGTCTGTCTGGCCCAAAGTGGTGGCTCTCTGGCGCAGGGTTTCGGCCACCCGGGCTTCATGGCCAGAGTAAGTGTGAACAACGTACCAATGTCCGGCATCGCTGCCTTTGTCATTAATGATTATGTGGCCGGGGATGGCTTTGCCCCCCAGGCCCTTTTCAGTAATAGATGTGGGTTCGTCCATGTTATTTGATGATGAGTGTTAATAAGTTAGTAAAAGTGAAGTCCAGGCCGCCCACATAGAGAGCAACAATTAAGGAAATGGCAATGACGATGACGGTCAGCTTTATCGTATCCTGGCGGCTGGGCCAGGAGACGTGCCTTAATTCGTCAATGGTTTCGGACAGGTATTTGACAGGGTTCATACAAAAAAGAAGTCTAGCGACTTCTTGTCAAGCATTGTATAACTTCCAGTTTGTTTTAGCAAGGTGGTAAAATACCGAGAATTATGGCAGGGAGGGAAATTTTGATTGGGGAGCCGGGTGTGGGATTTGGACATCCCTTTTTGGCATACGCTTTGGTTTTTGAGTTGGAACGGAGGGGACTGTCGGAAGGGAAGGGGATAAAAAGACGGTGGATGTGATTTTAGCCAAGATTTAGGGGACTAGAGGTGATTTTTTAGGCCTGTAGTAATGCGATGCCACATTTTTTCTTCTGGTCAGTGGTCAGGTTGTCGTAAGCAGCCCAAAGAATCGGGGCGTTGGATTTTATGGCTTTGACTATCTGTGCGTATGCGCATTTACAGTTGTCTTCCGCTAATTTAGCTGCGCTAAGCATGCAACGAATAAGGTAGGGGAATTTATCGGCAGGGGAAATGGTAGCTAACTCCTCTGCTACTTTAGCCAGTATTTGCTCGGGTGAGAGCTGACGCTGGGGATCTTTCTTTATTACTTCATCAAGTATATCGAGAGCGGAGCAGAGACGTTTTTGACGTTGTGTGTTAATGTTTCCGTTAACGATGAACCAGTCCTCTTCGATAAATTTAGTTATTAGACGGGGGAATGCGTATCCGACTGCAGTGTTATAGACTCGGGTTTCTAATTCTTTGGGGATCCAGGTTGGATTGTGATCCCCTAGAGGTTCAGAAGGGAGCCGGTCGATTGGTCCCATGAAATTATTTAATTGTTCTGGAGCGTACCCTCTTTGTAGCAGAAGGCCGAATATGTAGCCGGACCAAAAATTGACTTCTCCATATCTCAACTTCATGACTTTGGCTCCGCGTTCAACAATGAGTCTAACTGCGATTGGACATCCTTCTGACCAAGCTTGCCAGAGAGCTTTTTGTTCTTCATTTTTCAGGCGAAAATAACTACCTCTTTTATCACCGTTATCGCCTACCAGCTGGCGACTGGCGTAAACAACGCCTAATCTTTCTATTGCCATGTGGGGATTATATCAAAAGTGGTCAATTCCGGGATTTGGTCCGGTCGAAGTGGGGGACAGGTGAGGATAGAAGTGGTCGGTGAGAGCTAGAATTGCGAGGTGGTTGGCGCAGCGGTGTGGGAAAAGCCGGGTATCGAAACTTGTCTAATTCTAATGGGTTTATCATGGATAGAGCCGAATTATACACTCGGGTATAATGGATTAATGATTTTGAGACTGGAGATAGGCTGTGAGGAGACGTCTGACTTCTGGGGTAGATGGGCAAACATCACTAAATTTGCTTTGCCAACCCAGCGCTATGAGGCGTCTGGGGTTATGTAAATCCAGAGCAGCCAAGACCGCAGACATGAAGGTACATTGGCCGTAACCGATACAGTCTTGGCACGGCGGGGTACTATATACCAGCTCTTTTAATTTTTGTGCAAGCTCCCTTTTATCCATTGGTGAGGTATTATAGAACAATGAAGCTGTTGGTATCGGATATGGGCGGGATATTGTATAGTTTTGATTCGGCGCAAGATCCAATGAGGCATGAAGAGAAGTTTGACGAGGCTATGAAGGAGTTGGGACTGACAGACGCGCCTCTTAAAGATCAGTTAGAAGGAGAGTGGAGGGCTGTAAATTCAGGGCTGTTAAAGGTTTATCCCCCTCGGGAAGGGGTAGAAAATTTGCTACGGAATTTGCAGGAGTGGAAGTTGGTGATTGTTTCTACATCAAGGGTTAAAACGTCGGATTGGATTTTGAAAAAGATTGGAGTGAAAATAGATCCCTTTCGGATTTTTGACATGTCTGACTATGGGGGCAAGAAAGATCCTGGTGCTTGGCAAAAAGTATTTGAACAATTACCGGGAGTTGAGGCGATTGTGGAGGACGGGCGGGAGAATTTGCGGGCTGCGGGAGAAGCAGCTAGAGATTTGGGGTTTGCCCCGACTCTATACTCCCAAATGCCAAAGTTGGTAAAATGAGTGTATGGCGAGTTTAGAAGAGCGAGTGAAAAGTATTGAGGAGAGGAATAAGAGAGTGGAGATAAATAAAGCGTGGGAAGTGAGTTGGACTAGAAAGATTTGGGAGAAATATGTTAACAAATTGATTAAGATGGAGGTATAGTTTGCTTATGGGCCAGGAGTATGTAAATGCGATTCTTAGAATTTCTCGGAGAAGAAATGGTCGCAGAAGAGGTTTTGAAAGTGCTGAAGCAGTGGCAAAGGACCACCCGGAAGAACTTGCGCCTATAGTAGCGGAGTTGGATTGGGCTGTAGAATTTCTGAACAGATTAGCGCGGGGGGAAGAAATGGAGTTTAAGGTGGATGAGGCGCTGGTTAAGTATTCTGCCGATGCGGCAAGAGTTTTGAGTCAGGAAAAAGTGACCTTACCAACAGCTTCACAGGTAATGGCAAGGCCTGATTTTGGATCGTTGCGCAAGGGGGTTCGGGCATTTGATTTGGCGAACGAATGGGAATTTCTGGATAGTTTTCAAGGTGCGGATTGGTGGGCAGGCATGGCCCCAGGGATGTTGAAAATATACTTACAGAATGTCTATCCGCAAATAAGGCAAGAGGGTGTGTTTTTGGGGAGCGCGTTGGAAGAGGCTTTGGCGATAGGGGTTCTGAACGGGCAAGTCGGCGATGTAATTGTTAGGGCGATTGCAAGCTGGTTTGCGGAGGAAGGTTTTACTGATCGATTAAAGGCGAGATTGGAAGAATATGTTAGGAAAAATTAGACAAGTGAAGCCAGGTGAAGCTGGGTTACTTCGATCAATCAGGTTAGCCTTAGTGAAAGAGAACCCAAGAACGTTTGGTATTTTGTATGAAACTGAAAGAAGAAAGCCACTGAAGTATTTTGAGGATGATATCAAAAAGTTCTCAGGATCGGATTCGGCCATATTTTTTTTGGAAATCAATGGTCAAATCGTGGGAATGGCCAAGGTGGGCCGGTATGATAAGAAGGATCTGCGCACCGGGTATTTGAGCAGCATGGGAGTTTTGAAGAAGTATCAGGGGCAGGGATGGGGCGAAAAGTTGTTGGCCTTTCGGTTGGAGTGGATTAGGAAGAATACGAAGTTTAAAAGAGTGTTGATGATTATTGTAGATGGAAATGAGAGAATGACTAAGTTGGCACATAAGCACGGATTTAGTATGATAAGTCGAGGCAGCTTTTATCGAATACCTAATACTAAGTTTGAACTAAAGCTATAAGCATGTATAAAGACTCGTTTAAAAAGGTGTTTGGAGGGAAGAAGAAGGTACTGGTGGTAATGGCGCATCCAGATGACGCGGAGCTGTATGCTGGAGGCACAATTGCCAGGCTGGTCGGGTCGGGGATTCGGGTGAGGGTGGTGAAGATGACCTTAGGGGATATGGGGAACCGGCAAGAGAGAACTACCAGTAAAGAATTAGGAGGTTTGCGCCAAAAAGAGGACGAAGCGGCGATGAAAGTGTTGGGAATTCTGCCGGAAGATAACGTGTATTTAGGCTTAGGAGATGGAGAAGTGGAAGACGATTTGCCGACGATCGGAAAGTTAGCCTTGCAAATTAGGCTGTTTCAGCCAGATTTAGTGATCACTCACAACCCCGAAAATGTGATAGTTAAATTTGACAACAAGAACAGCTGGATCAATCATCGCGATCATCGGAAAATCGGCCTGGCGGTCATTGATGGGACATATCCGTACGCTCGCGACACTTTATTTTTTCCGGAACATTTCAAAAATCCGCTAGCCAAATCGCATACTGTGACGGAATATTTATTGGTCGATTATTACGACCATCCGGATCAAGTGGCAATCGAAATGACCGATTTTGTCGGGATTAGAGTTAAGGCTCATGCCTGCCATTCATCTCAGTATTCACAAGAGGCCGCTCAAGCCAGTGCTGATTTCTTTACTTTGCAACGAGATGGAAAGCGGTTTGAGAGATTTAGATATGTGGTAGTGGATTAGTGATTGGGGTTTCGATCAAGAATTCTGTCTAGTTTAGCCAGAGCAGAAGGGTTTTTGAGAGTACTTAATATTGTGGGGCCAAAAACTCGGACTAGATCTTTCTCGGCGAGCAGTAGGGTGAAGACTTCGGTTTGGGCAAATAAATCATAGAAAATTTCTTGAGCTATAGGTAGGAGTGGGCCAACTTTCCAGCCACCGCGGCCATCAGGGAGTCCGAAAAACTGATGTCTGTGATCCCAATATTTCCTCACCATCTTACTGGCCAGGCCGTGACTTATGAGAAAGGGAAATGCGTCTTCGTAGCAGACCTTTTGGACGGTAGCTATCGAATCTTGATATTCTCCTTCCCGTGGAGACCTGAGTTTTTCTACTACTTGCAAATTGGGATGACGAAATCCCAAATAGTAGGCGTCGCGCAGAATACCTGTCCAGCCCATTCCTGCCGCACGGTCCGCTGCCTGCAAGATCCACGCATAGACTGGGGCGGAGCGGGGCAGAACGTCTTTGGAGTGGAGGAGAACCGTCTTGGCAACGACTTTGTTCCATTCAAATCCCTCGTACATCTTCAAGGCAAATAGCCAGCTACCCAGGTGGTGGTCTGATGGTTCAAGTTGACCGGTGTTGGCAAAACCGTAGCCCCTTTCTTGGGTTATACCCATAACTAAGGCCAGGGCAAAGGCGTTTTCTTTAACTTGCCTATCATGGAATTTTTGATGAGGAAAATCGGGCTTGGCTAGGACAGCCCTGCGGAAGTGTGGAGAGTTGGGTATGAATCGCTCTGTGGGCAGGTATATGGGAAACTGTTCAGCAAACTCCTTCTTTTTCATGGTTTGAATGATACACCACTTATTCTGGGGTGGGGAGGGAGGAGGGATTGGAGACGCTGGAGATGAGTGAAGGAGCCGCGGGAGAGGGCGGGGTTGTGGCTAGCGAATAAGGTGAGCCATTTGCTGGCGGGGACGAATTTGGCAAAGCGGTTATGGGTGAAATGGTAGGCGATGAAATCTTGATAAACTGATTTGATAAGAGTTGAGGATTTGTGAGTGAAGCGCACGAGAACACTGTCCACGGCGGGGGTAGGGGAGAAATCGGTGCGGGCGAGGCGGTGGATGATTTTGATATCCAAGAAAGGATAATACAAAATAGCTGCCATAGTATTGGCCTGGGGGTGGATGACGAACTTGGCAGCGGCTTCGGATTGCATTATTAGATAACAGTCCGCTGGCGGATTAGGGGCTTGGAGGAGCTTACGGACTATGGCGCCGGTGATGCTAAAGGGGATATTGGCGAAAACTTTGTAAGGAGTTCGGGGAAGGGGGTAGGTGAGGAAATCCCTGGGGTGGGAGGTAAGCTTAGGATCCTTTTCGATGGCGATGACGTGGGGGGTAATTTTGAGCAGTTCCTGGGTGATAATGCCGCGGCCGGGGCCGATTTCTAGGACGGTATCAGAAGGAGAAATGGAAGAACCTCGGATGAGCTTAGATACCAGCTCCCGATTGGTGAGAAAGTTCTGTGAAAGATGAGGCTGACGTAGCTTGTACATACAGCTTCCTGATGACAGTAATCATAACGGCCCCATTTTATCACAATTATTTGGTGGACCAGGTTTCGTCGGCGTGGAGGATTTTGGCTTGGGAAGCGGAGTAGGGGGCGATAAAAATTAGAACTACACCGTCCGGGTCTTTAATGACAGCCTCGAGAGTTCCCCAGTAGTAGTGTCGGGGACCGACGGCTAGGGGAATATTGGCCTTGCGGCAGTGGGTAAGCAGGGGTTTGAGGCTGGGAACCTGAATCATGAGAGATATTTTGGAAGAAGAGAGTAGTTGCTGAAAGACTTTCGGTTTGACTGCCCGGTGGCCGGAGGCGATTTCTAATTTGGTTCCGCCATGTGCAAAAACCACGCCGTCGTAATCCTCTTTGACTTTTTGCTGGGGGCCGTAGGCAAAAACCTGCTTGAACCCCAGAGTTTTGTAGAAAGCCAGAGATTTGGCAAAATTTTTGACCTTGATATGAATGCCGAGTCCGAGAATATTTGTACTCATATTATTTCTAATTCTACGAAATATTGCTATTTAGTCAATCTTTTGATATACGTACGTATGTATGTATGAGGATTTTTTATACGGCGTCTTTTTATGGGAAGAACAAGTATCAGAAATATTACGATTTGGTTTTAGAGACTATTGAAAAAACTGGTGCTACGGTAATATCTCCAGAGAAAGGGAACTATAAGCGGATATTGACAGCAAAAGCCAGGATGAGGGACCCTAAATTAGCGCATTACGAAGCTATCCGAAAAAATATTCTACAGGCAGATGCAGTGATAATTGAGGTGAGTTTTCAGGATTTGCAAATTGGCTATGAGACGGCACTGGCGATAGCGGCCAAAAAGCCAGTGTTGTGCCTGTCGATTTACGAGGATTTTAGTCAGAAGATTGATAACCAATATTTTTTTGGAGCTAAATATACCGAATTGGATGTGGAGGAAGTGGTGGCGGAGTTTGTGGAGCGGGTGGGAAAAAAGACGTTGGGGGAACGGTTTAATCTGTTTTTGTCGGCGGTTCAGGAAGAGTATTTGGAGCATGCCAGCCGGGAAAAGGGAATTAGTAAGTCAGAGTATGTCCGGAATTTGATTGATAAGGATAAATTGGAGAAATGAGCGGCTGGTTTTAGTTCTTGAAGATATCATTGTTTAGGGATTTAGCTAGTTTTAGCAAGAAACTTTCCATTTCATTTTGATCAAATGGGACCAACATTCGAGGTGGGTCTTTGACTGTTACAACTTTGGCCAAATTCTCACCCATCTGGAGCGGGTTTATATTCCAGTCAAACTTGGCTTTAGCAAGACCAATTAACCGGGGGAGAGATAACCCCCACTTTTTGTCTTTAAGCAGGAAATATAAATCAATAAAATCGCGGGATCTGGGTTTGACTGAGATGGTGTGTACTTTGTTGGTGGCAATGTCTTCAATGCTGTCGATGTCAATTTTATTCCATTTCCTACCAGTGTTTATACGGGGAAAAGGATAATAATTGAAGTCTATTTTTAGTTGGCTACCGTCGTTGAAATTAAAGACAAAAGTGTGGAGTCCCAGAAACCTAGTATAGCTAATGCCTTTTGCCCCCAGTTTGGCTCCTGATATGCTCACAAAATCCTTTATACTGGGCAGATGCACTTCTCCCTTTTCTGTAAACAGGTCTATGTCTTCGGAATTTCGGTGGTGTAAATAAACCTCGGAGAGTACGGTACCGCCGGTCCAATAATACCGCTTAGTTAAGTAGTTTTCAGCCTGGAAAAGGTCCAGAAATTTTCGTTGAATTGGTGTGAGGATGGTTTTTTGTCCCATAGCAGATATTCCAAGTATACCGCTTTGTGTGGGTCTACGCGGTCCTTGATTCTAACCCAAGCATCTTTGACCTCTTTTCTGTCTAATTTCTCACCATCCAGGCCATAATTGATTAATTGGGTGAGCCGCCAAAGTTTGTATTCTTGGGGATTTTTCTTCTTAAACTCTTTTTCATCAGTAGACCAATTAATCATGCCTAATTATACCATCTTGCCATGATAAGATGAAATTATGCGGGAGATGCCGGAGGCGCCACGCTTGGCGAAACTGATTGGGCCGAGCTTTATTATTCTGGGAGTGGGCTTGGGTAGCGGGGAGCTGATTTTGTGGCCGTATTTGGCCAGTAATTTCGGTCTGGGAATTGTCTGGGCGGCAGTGGTGGGAATCACTCTGCAATTTTTTCTGAATATGGAGATTGAAAGATATAGTTTAGTGACAGGGGAATCGGTGTTTGCGGGGTGGAGGAAAAAGTGGGGCCCCGCAGCTGCGGGGTGGTTTATCGCGTCAACCATTATTCCCTGGATGTGGCCAGGTATTATGGCTGCTGCGGCTACGGCGGCGGCGACTGCAGCCGGGGTTGCTTATTCTAAATGGTGGGGGATTGGCATGTTGGTGGCTTTGGGGGGGATTTATAGTTTGGGTCGGGTAGTATATAGAACTCAAGAGACGGTCCAGAAAGCTATAATTTTGGTAGGAGTGCCATTGGTTGTGGGTTTGACCATCTGGCTGGCAGGGCGGGCAGATTGGCTGGCCCTGGCGGCCGGGGTGGCCAGGGTAGGCTTTTTGCCAGAAGGAATACCGCTAGCTACTTTTTTGGCGGCATTGGTGTATTCGGGGGCGGGGGGAAATTTAAATTTGGCCCAGAGTTTGTATGTGAAGGAGAAGGGGTATGGGATGGGTAAATACTCCGGACATATTATTAATATTTTGGCAGGTCGGGAGGAAGAAGTGCAACTTACGGGAGAAGTGTTTGCCCAAACGGAGGGAAATATTTCCCGGTTTAAGACGTGGTGGCGGAGAATTAACTTGGAACACGGGCTGGTATTTTGGGCCACGGGAGTGGTGACGATGCTGCTTTTGATGCTTTTGGCGTATGCCACAGTACATGGTCATCCAGAGATAGGCTCAAGTATTAAGTTTGTACTTTTGGAAGCAAAAGCTATGGGGGGCTTGGGAGTGGCATTTTTAGTGGCGGTGGCCTTGATGCTGTTTGGAACCCAGTTTGCGGTGTATGGGAGTAATGCCCGGATGGCCACCGAGAATTTGGCTCTGCTGATTCCTGGGTCGAAAGTGCACCATATTTCCAGATTTTTTTACGGTTTTCTGTGGTTGCAGATATTGGCTGGGATAGTGGTTTTTGGAGCAGGATTTATTGAGCCGTTGGCGCTGGTGGTGACAGGGGCAGTGCTAAACGCGGTGGCCATGTGTGTATATTCGTGGCTGATTTTGGGGTTGAACCTTTCATTACCTAAAGCTCTGCAGCCAAGTTGGTGGCGGGTGGCTATAGTGGGATTGGCGGGGCTGATATACGGAGGGTTTACGATCTTTACCATATGGAATTATCTTATTTGAGAAGGAGAGAGGAGATTTCGGAGACCAAAAAAGCGGTGTAGAGGCCAATGGCCATAGCGCCTTCAAGCGGAGAGAGATGTCTTTTGCTGCGGGTCATGACGAAGAAGGCCGCTAGAGATATGACTAGGAATATTCCGGTGGTTTGAAGAAGGATAGGGTGGGGAATTTTGAAGGGGGAAGATAGGCCTACGAGAGCAATAATGGCGGTGTTGGTAGCGGCGCTGCCCAAAATATCGCCGATAATCAAATTTGGATGGTGGTGTCTGATGGCGGCGACGGCCACGGAAATTTCCGGGAGGTTGGTGCCGATGGAAAGAATGAGAGTGCCGACGGCTAGTGGGGGAATTGACAGAAGAGAAGAGAGTTGGAGAGAGGCAAAAACGATAGCTTTAGAGGAAAGAGCGACGCCAATAACACCGGCGGCCATAAGAAAAATAGAGTTTAAAAAGTGGTGGTTCATAAGCTGGGATTCGAGGGGCAGGCTATGGGGTTGAAGGCGGTAGATGTAGATTAAGTAGCCTAAATAAAGAAGAAGGAGGAAGAGAGCGTCCAGGCGGGTAAGAGAGAGATCGAGCAGGAGAATGACTGGAGACAGAATGAGGGCCGAGATTTGTAGCAGGCGGGTGGAGGATTTGAGTTCGGTTTTGACGTCTATGCCTTGGCTGAAAATGGCGGCCAGACCGGCAATGAGAGTGAGAAGGACGATGGTGGCGCCGAAAAGGTTGCCTAAAGACAGCTGGGGGGTGCCGGCCAGGACGGAATTAATGGCGATTGAGGCTTCCGGAATGGAGGTGGCTACGCCTAAGATAATGAAGCCAGTGATGAACTGGGAAAGTTTGAGGTAATGGCCGAGGCGGGTGGTGATAGTGACTAGGAAGTTGGCGCAGTAAGCCAGAAGAAAGATGGCGGCAATCAGAATGAGGGGATAAAAAACGAGCGGCAGGGGCATTTAGCCATGGTAACATGGAATAGTGGAGAAAAGAAATATTTTGCCGGAGAAACCGCCGCCAGGAGAGCTGGTTTTGGTTTTGAGGCAGTTGAAAAACCCTCTGATTTATGTCTTGATACTGGCGGCGGGGGTGACGGTGGTTATCGGGCATTGGTCGGATGCGGCGATAATCTTGGCAGCGGTAGGAGTGAATACCGTTTTGGGATACATTCAGGAGAGTCGAGCGACTAAGGCTCTGGCGGCATTAAGGCGGTATGTGACCAGCCGGGCAATAGTGGTCCGAGGGGGAAAGAGGAGAGAAATAAACGCAGAAGACATCAAAGTGGGGGACGAGGTGATACTGGCGGCAGGGTCCCGAATACCGGCGGACGGGGCATTGATTTTTGCTAACAGATTGTTTGTTGAAGAGGCAGCCTTGACAGGGGAAAGTCAGGCGGTAAATAAGATTGAGGGGAACGAAGTCTATATGGGGACGGCAGTGGCGGCGGGCCAGGGGCGGATGCGGGTGGGGGCGATTGGGGAAGATACTAAAATGGGGGCAATTGCTGTCCAAGTGCAGGAGCCGGAGGAGGAGACCCCTTTTCAGCGCCAACTGAAGATATTTGGCCGGCAGTTGGTGGTAGTGGTAGGGATACTGGTGGTTGGAGTCTTTGGGTTGGGGGTGGTGTATGGACAGAGCTTGACGGAGATATTTGTGACGGCAGTGGCTTTGGCGGTGTCGAGTATTCCTGAGGGGTTGATTGTGGCGCTAACGGTGGTGCTGGTAATTGGCATGCAGAGGATACTGCGGAGGCGGGGGTTGGTGAAGAGGCTGGCGGCAGCAGAGACTTTGGGCGGAGTGACGGTAATTTGCGTGGACAAAACAGGGACGTTGACCCAGGGAAAGATGAAGGTGGTGGAGGCGGTGGGGGACAGGGAAAAATTGGCTCAGCAGGCTATTTTGGCCAACGATTTGGATGATCCGATAGTGGTGGCGGCTTTTGAGTGGGGGCGGAAAACGGTTTCCGATTTTGTGGCGGACCATCCGCGGCTGGACAGTATTCCTTTTTCTCCCAAAGAGAGGTGGTTTATGAGTTTGAACCGGTGGCGGGGGGGAAAGAATATGATTTTTGTCAACGGGGCGCCGGAGGTATTGGTGGAACGGTCGACTTTGGATTCTAAGGAAAAGTCGAGAGTGAGGGAAGAAATAGAGAGTCTGACGGCGCAAGGGCGGAGGCTGATAGGGATGGCGCGCAAGGAAGCAGAGTCGACAAAAAAGCGCGTGGAGGAAGGGGATGCGGTGGAGCTAGAGTGGGTGGGACTGCTGGCCTTTTCTGATCCGATACGGGTGGGGGTGAAGGAAGCGTTGGAGCAGGCTATGACGGCGGGGATAAAAGTGATGGTAATCACGGGCGATTACTCCAAGACGTCGGAGTTTGTGCTGGCGGAATTGGGTATGAGAGTGAGGAAAGAAGAAGTGATGACTGGGCAAGAGCTGGAACGGTTGGGAGTGGAGGATCTGGCTAGAAGAGTAAAAACGACGCGACTGTTTGCCAGGACTACCCCGGCCCAAAAGTTGTCAATTGTAGAGGCGTTGAAGAAGAATGGCGAAGTGGTGGCCATGATGGGAGATGGAGTGAATGACGCGCCGGCGCTGCATCGGGCAGATGTGGGGATAGTGGTGGGGGAAGCTACGGATGTGGCGCGGGAGTCGGCGGATTTGGTGCTTTTGGACTCGAACTTTTCTACTATTGTGGCTGCGGTGGAGGAGGGAAGAGTGATATTTGAAAACATCCGAAAAATTGTGGTGTACTTGCTCAGTGACGCTTTTGGAGAGATTTTGGTGGTGATCGGGAGCTTGGTGGCGGGATGGCCGTTACCTCTGACGGCTGGCCAGATACTATGGATAAATTTGGTGTCTGACGGGTTTCCTAGTTTGGCTTTGACCGTGGATCCCAAACGGGCCGGGATAATGCGGGAGAAACCTCGCCTGGCCGGGGAATTACTGGTCAGCCGGTGGATGCTGGGGTTGATTGCCTTGGTGAGTGTGGCGGCGGGGATGGTGGCTTTGGCGGCCTTTGGGGTGGTGTATAAGGTGACCGGGGATATAATTCTGGCCAGATCAATGGCGTTCTTGACTTTGGGGTTAAACTCTTTGGCCTATGTTTTTTCGGTGCGGGTGCTGACGGTGCCGTTTTGGAGGAATCATTTGTGGGAGAATAAGTGGCTGGTAGCGGCGGTGGCGGCAGGAGGGGTGTTGCAGTATTTGCCGTTTGCTACGGATTACGGGAGGCGGTTTTTTGGAGTGGTGAGTTTGGGGTGGGAGTATTGGCTGGTAGCGGCGGGGCTGTCGGTTTTGATGTTTTTAGTGATAGAAGTCTTTAAAGCCTGGAAGAGGTCAAAATGAGGTGGGGGAGGCGGTGTGGTTGGGGTTGACCACGGTGTTGTTTGGATTGATTCTGCACCTTTTCTCCGGTAAATCCGTGCCACGGTGGGTAGGAGTGGGGCTGTTTGTACTTCTGGGGATTTACTTGATTTCACTTCGCCCTTAATTTTCGCAGCCCTGGATGGAGGACATTCGAACTTGGTACGCACAAATTTGAGTGGGGCCGGTTAGTTTTAGGTTGGCGAGAAACACTACTAGCTAAAGATTTTTATTTCTGTTAACAACAACATGGTCCATCTTTATGGCGTCCGGTCTTTCGAGCATAAAGACGATAATCTTAGCTATTTCGGCAGGGTCCATGAATTTGGAGGTGTCTTTGGTCAACCCTGACTTAGAAAAGAGTTGGGTATTCATCCCTCCAGGGTAGAAACCTAAGATTCTAACGTTCTTCTTTTGATCATCGACCTCCTTTTTAAGCGATTCGGTAAAACCCGAAACACCGAACTTACTTGCGACATACACTGACTCATTCGGGCTTCCACCGGTGGGAAGGCCGGAAGTGGAAGAAATGTTCATGATAGTTCCCGAGTTCTTCTTTAACATTGTTGGGAGCACTGAGCGAGTGACATAAATCGTTCCCAGCAAGTTGGTTTCAATGATATCTCTAATGTTTTTCGAATCGTGAACGGGGAGAGGCTGATAGGCTATGATTCCGGCACAGTTGATGAGAATATCGATATCCCCAATTTGCTGAACAGTTTTTTCGATTTGTGTCTGGCTACGAAGATCACAGGTTACGCTTGTAACGAGGTTAGATTTGAGATCGAAAATTGCCTTTTCAACTTTGGCCTTGTCTTTCCCCAAAATTATGACCTTACATTTAGATTTAATTAGCCCCTTGGCCACTTCCAAACCAAGTCCAGAATTTCCACCAGTGACAAGAGCCGTTTTGCTCGTAAGAAACATGAGGTAATTATATCTCCAATAAACTTATTTGGAAGCTAGTGCTTTGTCTTGCAGGGGCTAGTCCTTCGATTTCACTCAGGATTGTAATGAATTTTAATGGTGAGCGAAGCCGAACCACTATGTTGGAACTTATTACCTTCAGGATTTCTAAAATCCGCCCAGGAATTCTTTCTACTATGAGTTTAGCGGTTGACTCTCAATTACTGCTCGATTTATAGCATATCCCGCTCTGACACCCGAGAGGAGAACGGCCTTAATGTTCTCGCCCCGATTGGCGAAAGCATCACTTAATACTAAAACTATTAAGCCAATTGCACAAAGAGCACTTACTGTGCTGGAAAGGGTATCGGGAGATTGGAATCCAGCTCGGACAGTGTCAATAATTGCATATCCTAGATAACTTTCTCCCCCGTATATAATGAGGGTAGTTCCTATTCCGGAAACTGCTCCTGCCGTACGCCTAAGTCGGCTGGGAACAGAAGATGCGTTGGGCTCCATGTTTTCGAGTTATAATACCACAGATATATACTATAGGTCAAGAGGCAGACCCTATTGGACGTAATTAGGAACGGGTGGGTGAATCTGAATAGCTTTGATTTTGGAGTGGAGGGGGTGGGGAGGGTTGACAACTAGAATAACCCTGCTATAATGGGTATCATCTTGGATTATGGCAGGGAATTTCATTTATAGAAGACTGTATTACAGTCTAAAGGCTCATGTAGAGAGCCCGGAGATGTCTTTGGTATTGGGTCCTCGGCAGTCGGGTAAGACAACTATTCTGGAGAAGTTGCGGGAAGAATTGCGGAGCACGGGCAAATCGACGGTTTTTTTGAATTTGGATATTATTGAAGATAGGCAATGGTTTTCCAGCCAGCACGCTTTAATTGAACTGGTGGAAAGACGGGTGGGACAAGGCAGGGCTTATGTTTTCATTGATGAAATATCCCGCCTGGAAAACGCTGGATTGTTTTTAAAAGGATTATATGACCTGAAATCCGGCCATAAGTTTGTGGTAACCGGATCGGGTTCTTTGGAACTGAAATCAAATATTATTGAACCACTTACGGGCAGGAAACAGACGTTTTATTGTAACCCACTTTCTTTTACTGAGTTTGCAGCCTATAAGTTGGGTTTGGAGGTGGCTAATTTCGATGAAGAGTATCTTAAGGTGACGCGTGAATTAGTAATGCAACCGTTGAGGCGGCAGAGATTGGTGGACGAGTATGTAAATTTCGGTGGCTATCCGGGAGTGGTGTTGGCCCAAACTGAAGAAGAGAAAAACCGGATATTGCGCGAGGTGCACTTGAGTTATCTGGAAAAAGACATTGGATTACTGTTGCAAGTGGAAAAGAGCCGGGCATTT
>Ga0209727_1001404_pt1 | contig 19942 bp, 18 predicted proteins | sample RifGroC1_FD_183995 | JGI IMG/M metagenome (GOLD analysis project Ga0209727, IMG submission 183995) | Groundwater microbial communities from Rifle, Colorado, USA - Groundwater C1 (SPAdes) (version 2) | ecosystem: Environmental > Aquatic > Deep subsurface > Groundwater | place: Rifle, Colorado...
ATCAAAAGCTTCCTTTGTTGGTTCTGCATTCGCATAATCATCATCATGCAAACAACACGCCGCGCTCATCCGCAACATCCAGAATGTATCCATCACCAACATATTCCACAAACCCTCTCCTGGACCACAACAGTTAGGAAAGTCATTTAAGTGCTGATATGGCAGTACTAAATCCTCCCTTATAATAAGGGGTACCCCATCAATTTCTATAAGTTTATGATTCCTAAACATAAAAACCTCTGCCCCATCTAGGCGTATACTCTGAAGCAATCTCCTCTATGATTCATATAAGTCCCTTCACCAGTCACTTTAATCTTCCACTTCTTACCATCTTTAGCAGTTAAGAGAATGGTACCACTGATTCGAGTCTCCGATTTATGAATCCAATCTACATTAGTCCATATCTCTCTACCCCTATCCTCTGCATGAAATCGTAAGGGGGTTCCATTAAGGGTTACTGACCTCATACGAGGAGAGTCAACACAAAGGATAATAGATACACCACGCCCATTAGGATTACTAGAATCTACATAAGAGATGGGGTTATAGTGAGAATAGTGCATAGTCCAAGGAATCTCATCCTCTACAGGAGGTGGAGTGGGGGGTTCTACAGGTTTTGGTTTTGGTTTAGGGATTGGTGTGGGTATAGGTGTAGGTGGTACAGGAACCACCACACTATCGTCTACATCCTGACCCTTCTTAAAAGAAAAATATGCTGCCAATGCTGCAAATAAGTTGTTCCAATTAAAAGCCATGATAACCTCCTACAGTCCCGGAATTAATGGGATAGTTAAATCTGTATCTGGGGTAGCAGTGGGTGTCTCTACTGCACCTGTCTTATCAACATAAACATTTACATTGTGCATTACAATACAAGAGTTTTCTAAATCAACCCTGCGAGTTGTACTAGCTCCACACCCCACCATACACAACATTAAGAATGCCATCAGAACTACACACCTTCCCTTACCCCTCTTCTTCTTTGCCATAGTAGCCTCCTATTTCACAAACTCTGTTAAACTCCCTATACTATCCGTTATCACATGAGCATCTATAAAGGATAAGTAAACCTCTCCTGTATATCCACTCGCTGCACTTACTCTAGTAATACGTACCATATATAAGGTACTCACCTTCTTATTAGTTCCAGACACATTAGCCAATCCTAGCTTATTATGTTTTGTATACTCAGTACCATCCATGGTAAAGGTAGCTGTATAAGGAGAACCTGGAGGTACAGTGAAATTCTCATCCACATCCGCGTAGAGTACATCTGTTTGAAATGCAATAACAGAACCAGAGGAAGCAGATGGTACAGTGAAGTGTGTATGTATATGCAAATCACTTTCTATAACAAGTGAGTGGGGTGTCTGTATAACATACTCTATATAATTACCTACATCAAAACCGAGGGCAGGATATTCTACTCCCCCACTAATACCATAATTGTGAGTTCTCCAATTTGGGGAATCAACAGCAGGATAGAATGCATCCATAACATTCATTTGCAAATCTTGAAACTCATAACTAGGGTGTCTAGATTCTGTTATATTATTGAAGGGGGTTCTGTAGTTATCCTTTCTCTTCTTAATCTGTCTATTATAAAGAAAGGAGATAGGACTACCTAGATATAAATAGGTACCACCATCTGCTGTTAAAGTATAATCAGCCATAATAGATAATCCTACCCACTAATCTTTACAGTGAAAGATTGAAAGTCTACTAAGAATGTAGTAGTATCCTGCATGGTTACAGATGCTCCATAATCCCACCAGCCAATTAGATTGTTATCTTGTCCACTAACACTCTTATTATATAATACTATATATCTGAAAGAGGGGATAGCACCAGATGCAGTTAGGGTTAGGTCTGGAAGTACTAAAGTATATACCCCACTAGTCTGCGTTGAGGAAGATGCATCCATCTCAAGAGCTGTAGCTTGCCCACTTAAGTTAGTATAATCTATCTCTGCCCCACTAATCTGAGAGTATCCAGAATAAGTAGCACTAGGAGTACCTGCACTTGTTAAGAGTGCAATGGATAATATATCTGCTCCTAAATTGTGATAACCATTTGAAACAGCATCAACAAATGGATAAAATTTATTAAATGTAGCCACTATCTATTCTCCTCCCTATTTTTCTTTATCTCTGCTTTACGTACTCTAGATATAGAGGTAGCATTAATTAGTGTAATCTTCTCAGTATCAGTACCTTTACTCAACCCCTTGTTAAAAGATACTGCATCCCTGTTATACTCTGATATATACTTACGTACAGTTGCCCATGTTTCTTCTCCAGTTACTGTACCCCGAATTAAATCATTAATATATTCCTTTCTTTGTTTTAACTCTACTTCTCTCCCCTTCGGTGTCCACTCATAAATAATCTTACCGCCAATAGGGATTAGTTTAAGAGATTTGTAGGAAGATTCTCCTTGCACCCAATTGCTTGCATCAGATATAGGACTATCAATCCAAGAAACAGGAGGGGCTAATACATCCTTCAGTAAGGTGCTAGCAACCCCATCTCTAAATCCCTTATCCAAAGTATAGCGAGACATAAAGAATAATTTAAGCATATTGTTATTCACATTCTCACTAAAGGGTTTCTCCTTCCCTGTTATCCAATCTTTCAATTCATCTACCCCAGCACCAGAAAGAACTAAGAGAGCAGCATAAGTAGCAAATTGATACATAGCCTGTCTCTTTTGTTCAGAAGAGGAATCTTCTGACCATGCCCTCTTAATCTGATCATACAACCTATTTGCAATCTTTAAGTTGTAAGATTTCAAAGTGTAGAGAATACGACCATTGCCAGCAGTATTATACCCAATAGGCATTTCACTCATACTAATAGGTTGAATACCAGACAGCTCATAGAAGGCAAAGAAACGTAAGAACTTACTATTCTTATCTAACTTTGGTGCGTGAGTTGCCTCGTAGAATCCTTCAGTCTTTTCACCAAAGAGTTTCTCATATCTAGCAAAGAAGGATTTGCGATCCATACTTCTAGCATTCTGAATAGCAGCTTCCATAGTAGTAGCCTTAAGGAATCCATCAAGACCCTTAAACCCTGACCATGTAAGGACCGTATCTACAATCCTAGAAGTTGGAGAAGAAGAGAGTTCTGTCATAACATGACCTAAGTCCAGATCATTAATAGCAAAAGTTTTCTTGCTCATAAGCGCCCCAGCAGTAGTCCCCAGTCCATATTCAAAGATAGAGTGGATAACATCATTAAGTTGGGTCATAGTAGACATAAAAGAACCAAGAGAAGTGATAAGTCCTACATCCCTGAAATGAGACATAGGTCCATGCATACCCTTTTGTGTGAGTCTAGCACGTAAGGCAGAAGCAACTACACCTTCGTCCTCACCTTTCAACTTACCTTCCTTCACTAACTTAGCTACATAGTAGGAAACAGACTGATCAATCTGGGCCTTAGTATCTGTCATTAATTTAGTCAGAGTATCTAATTCACCAGCGATCTCTTCCTGTCTTTCCTCTGTAGTACTTTCCTTATTCAATTCTTTAAGTAAAGAATCATACCTCTTCTGGTATGTACCTTGTTTAGTAATACCAATGAACTTACGTCCCTCAATAGCTTCAGTCATTTCAAATACATGATTGACTAATGCATCTTCAGGTCTACCATAAAACTGCATGTACTTGGAGAGCACACGATTTACTGTTCTCTTTTTTGCAGAGGTAGGCACACGAAGGAATGAAGGCCACCTTCCAGTCTTAAGAATGTTAATAACTGTAGAAGTAATCTGATCCTCAGTAGGTTTCTGATTACCAGTAAACTTGTAAGCAGCATCTACTGCTTGCTGTATCTTACCATAATCATCCCCCTCCTTCTTCATAGCTTTAATAAGACCATCAACATCTTTAACAAAGCGGGGGAAGTACCCCTCTATATCAGAGAATTCATCAAGCCCCACAGTCTTAGCTTCTCTTCGGATAGAGTCAAGAGTAAACTGAATTTTAACATACTCTTGCCACAAACCCACAGACTCTAGTAACTCCTCAAAATTCTCCAAACTCTCCTTTGTATTCCTCTCAGTTGGGTTGAAGAGTTGATAGTATATCTCTGCCTTCTTCTTTGAATTAGGAATCTTCTTCAGTAACTTAACAAATCCTGCAATCTCATTATGTCTCTTCATGGTCTTACGTCTTATCTCATATTCCATCCCACGAATTTTTGAGACAAGAACAGGGGAAGCATCCATAAGAATACTAGTAATAGATCGGAAGTATTTCTGTCCCATACGAGCTATGGTATTACCATACTTCTTAGCATCTTCCCATCTATCAGAACTTAAGTTTATATAATCCTCAAGTCCCTTCTCATGTTTTTCTCTCACCTCATCAGTCATAGCCTCTGTGGCTACAGTACTCACCCTCTCTTTTCTAAACTGACCAATCTCAACTGAAGTAGAAATAATCTCAAAGAGAACTGAATTATATTTTGGTGATGCACCCTTAAATAATTGTCTGATGATATCTACAAATTGATTCATCAAATTCTTAATCCAGTTTGATGCAGAAAAGTTCTCGGTTGGAGGAATGTCTGCTAACAAAGTACGGAAGGACTCACTCCCAAATGTCTGGGATACGAATTCGTATGGATGCATAAGACCATACATAATATCAGCATCTTTCATACGATCTCTATTATTATAATACCAATTCTTTCTGGGGGTGTAAGAATTATTTAAAGCATTATGTCCACCTGCAGGGTCAGTATTAGGGTTCTCCCCCTCCCACTTAAGCAGCGATTGAGCATCCTTTCCATAGATAGGGTGATCCTTTAAATAGTTAAGTACATGTTTTCTTAGGGCTTCCATTTTATTAGAGAGATTCTTATTAAGAGTCATCTCTTCTACTGTGAATGCATGAACAGCCTCATGAAGATATGTATCAGCTTTACCATAGTGATTGGGATGAATGAATACAGTACCATTATTATAGTAGGAGGTATTCTTTATATCTGTATCTGCTACTACAACAAGGACACTATTCAATTTCCTTTTAGGTACAGTGGATAATACTACTCTAGCAAATGCTTGCTGAAGTACGGGGGTATTCTTCTGCTTACTTACCCAAGTAAGAAGGTCATGGACATTCTCTATCCCATCCTTCTTGAGTCCTTCCTTCGTTTTAGTCTCTGCATCCCAAAGTTTAGACTTCTCAATAAGTGAGTATAAATTATTAAGAACCTCTGTCCAAGCTTTCTTCTGTGGTAGAAGTGAATCCCTTTTATCAAAAAGACTCCTCTCCCTCTTCTTATCATTAGCCTCATTAGCATCAAGAATAGATTGCTCTAGTTGAAAGAGGGTTTTACGAAGTTGATATTCCTCATCCGTTCCTTCATTATAAATATCAGTAAGAGACTTAGTTGCATTATAATCTTTGAGTAATTTATTATATATATTTAATTGTAATTCATATTGCTCTAGCTCAACTCTATTCTCTTTTATAGTTACACTAGTGAACTCATCTCCCGACCACTCACGAGATTCATTTAACTGCTTTATAACAGAGTTAGTATCCTCAATACTCTTATTAAGCCCATCCATAATTCCTTTAAGGATGAACGCAGGGGATCTTTTATCTTCAGTCTTAGATAAGTTTCTTTGATTAATAACTTTATCTAAAGCTTTGATTTGCTGAGTTAATTTACTTCTAGTTTGTAGTTCCTTCTGAAGTTGTCTAGTCTTAAGGGCACGGATATCTGCAAAACCTTCTGCACTTTTAATCTCCTTATTAAGTACCCTCATATTCTTATGCACTAATTCTAATTGTGTATTAAGTTTATCTCGGGTACCCTTAAGCACAGGGGTATCCCATTTAGAAAAATCCCCCTCAGCAGATGCTTCAATATCTAATTTAGATTCTGGAGTAGGTTCCTTAGTAGACTTACCACGTTCCTCTAAATCACCAGCTAATTGCTTATCCTCTTCTTCTGGGGTTCTCCCAAGTACCTTACGTGCATTTTCACTCTTCTTTCTAGAATCAGCAGCTTTCTGGGTACGAGCTATAAGCGCAACTTCCTCGGCCTTGGTTAATTTGGGATTCCTTACAGGCTCTACCTTTTTATCCTCAGGTACTCCTGCCTTCTTCTCAGCCTCTTTAACCTTCTTATCTTCAGTCCTCTGTTCCTCAGCAACCTTAGAAACTATTGCAGATTTCTCTACCTTACCCTTACGAGATGCTGCTACCTTAGGAATAGCAGGGACACCTTTATGTGCAAAAGTGCGAGCGTCCACCAAAGACGTAAAACCCGACTTTTCAGACACCGCTTGATCCCGGTTCCATATAGTGACTTTCCACGGACCAGTCTGCACGGAACCTTTCTCACTCTCGATGGTAACTGTAAGGTTATTACTTGCTTTATGAACTCCACGCTGTACCCCTTTATCAGGTTTGGACCATTCGATAGGGTCAGACTTACGCTGACCAGAGAAAGCATTAGTCTTACGACTTACACTTGCTATTGCCTCTGCAGTATTCTTTCTTACCTTATCATAGAACTCAGAGTTCTTAGGAATAATAGGAGCTACTTCTTGCATAGCATTAGCTATAGCAGGGGTCTTGCTATTAGCAGCATAACCCTCTAACTCCGCATGTACAGCATCCATATCTCCATGAATAAGGGCTATAGTCAAGGGGTTCTCAATACCCTTCTCACGAATGAAGTTATTGGTATTAACCTCTACCTCACCCCTAGACCTTAATTGATCTGCAGTAAGACCAGCCTTTTCTAAAGCTTCTCTCTCAGCAGCAATATCTTCAGCAGAGGGGGTAGCTAAGACCACACTACGTTCCCCATCTTCGCCTGTAGTTTCCACACCAGTAGTTGCTACAGGACTTAATGCCTCACCATATGCTGCACCAGGAGAAGTGAGGGTTTGATTAATCTCCACATCCTGTTTCCCTGTAAGTATATTGGTGAGCCTGACCACATTACTATCCACATTCTTCTTAGCTACTTCCTTCTCTTCAGGAGTAGTAAAGGTAGAGCTAACATTATTACTATCCTCTTCTACCTGAGACATAAGACGAGCTATCTCTGCTTTCACAGCAGCCCTATTCTTAGCGGTAGTAATTGCTTTAAGCCCCTCTTGATTTAATTTATCAGCTACAGTCTTCTTGAACCAAGACTCATGCACATATTGTTCAGCCCAAGCCTTAGCCTGATCCTGATCATTAGCAATAGCCTCAAACTTATCCATTGCCTTAATATTCTCTTCAGACATGAGACGAGCAGCCGGTCCCTCTTCTCTGCCTTCCTTAGCCTGAAATATATTTGCACTTAATTCAGCAGGACTTAGTTGGGTGGGAGGAGTAGAAGGAGTGTACCCTTGTGTCAATGTTTCCTGCAATTGCTTCTGATCCTGCGGTATCTCTTCTAGTTTAGTAGTACCTGTAAAGATACGAGCTAAGTCTTGACGAAGCATACCAGCAGTAGCAGTAATCTGTTGGGTAGCACCCATAGGAATTACATCAGGGGTTACTAAGTCAGCGGGTTTACCTAACTCACCCTTCTGAGCCTTAGTCATACGATCTAAATACTCAGTAGCTTCCTCTTTAGAGGGTACTTTACCTTTCTTATTCCAAGGTTGTTGCATAACACCAAAGGCAGCACCACCTATAGAACCAGCAAGGAAGGATTCAGCTAATGCCCATCGTACATCAGGATTATTAAGAGCATCCTGCATAGTAATAGTAGGATCAATTCCAGCTTTGTGGGCTACTTGGAGCATGTCTTGGGCCAGTTCCTCACTACCCTCTTTAACCATAGTAGTAGCTACAGAACCCCAAGACTTATTTGCAAGTTTACCAATAGTGCCTTTAGCAGCAGCCATTTCTACAGGAGAGAACTTACTGATTACAGAAGTAAACAAGCCCACTACAGCAGGACGGAGCAGAGAGGCATCCTCGTATCCCTTTTCCTCTATCTCTGTAACAGAGGCTTGCGCAGCCCCGTGTACACCCTCTACAGATAGACCTCCGGCCACCCTACCAATTTGCTTGGCGGTATTAGTGTATGCAAGTTTACGAACCTCTGCTACAGCAGCATCCTCTCCTAACTCTTTGGCAGCAGCTATAGTATTCTTACGGAGCATAGAACCTGCCATTTCTCTGGAAACAAGGGAGGCTCCTACTTTACCTCCAGCAGCAGCGGCTCCTAGCCCACCAGTCATAGCTACTTCAGCTACAGAAGTACCAAGGGAGGTCAGTGCCTCTGCACCCCACTGCAGGAACTTAGTAGGACTTTTCTCTTCCCACGCATCAGATAAAGATGTATGATCCACTTGAAGAGCAGCAGCTTCCTCAAATAACTTATCCCCACGTTCAGAGGCCCAATCTCTAGCACCCTCAAACCCTAACTTATCAGAAATGAGAGAGACACCCTTCCAGATAGAACCAAACTCATTCATCAACTGCTCACTTATTCTATCATAGAAGGAATAATCCCAATTAGAATCAGTAGTATCTAGATCTGAACCAAAATACTTATCACTAATAGAGGTATAGTTGGAAGATGAATCTATAGATGGAGTACTCTCTTCTGTATCAGTAGTACCTAAATCTGTATTTAAATAGTCATCCCAAGCCATAATATATCCTTATAAACCTCTTAATTCTTTTTCTAAATTAGATATCTTCGCTCTCAAAGTAAAAATTCTACCATCTTGTTTTGATCCAGTAGTACTTCTAGATCCTGACTGTTGACTCTCTAAAGCTTGTAACTCTTGTTTAGCAGATTGTAATTCGCTCTGAACTTTGGAGGCTCCAGGGGAAGAGGACTGATTCACACCCTTCATCATATTAACCATACTAGGGCCATTAATAGGATCTTTTGCTAATACTTCTTCATAAGAGGCTCCCTCTTTTACAGCCATCTGTGCTCTGTTTCGTGTCTCAGATTCTGTCAATTTAGGGATCTTTGAAGGCGGAGAACTCAATGCTCCTTCCGTCTTTTGAGGAACTCCCGGCGTAGTGCCTCCAGCAGTTTCTAGAGAAGCAAATACTCTACTAGTTACAGACTTATAAGCTTCCTTTGGATCTTCTCCTGCGGCAGTAGCTTCCTTCATACCATCATTTATAGCTTTAAAGATGTCTGTTTGAGAGACACCCTTATCTTCAGATGCCTTAACACCAGCTATAACTTGTTTCTTCCATTGGATAACTTCTTTTTCGGATGCACCAAGATTAATTAATTCCTGACCCTTAGCATTAACATTAGCTATAGTAGCCTTAGCCTCTGCTTGAGCCTTAATATCAGCTTCAATATTAACAGCTTCCTCAGGTTTAACATAATTTCCAGACTCTATATCTTTTTGAGTAGCATATGTGTAAGAGCCATCTTCATTCTTTTTATAGACACCACCAACAATGGCCTTTCCAGCTTTCTCTTTAGATGCTTGTAATTCAGATACTCTTAAATTATACTCTTGTTCTTGCAAAGATAAAGCCTTATCTGCTCTAGCATTATCTAACTTTTGATTTTCTGCAGCTAATCTAGCTTGCTCTTCCGTAACCCCAAGTTGCCTCTCCTGGAACCCAAGAGATTTATCTGCCCTTACATCTGCCTTATCAAGTCTAGCCTCTGCAGCAGCCCTATCAGGAGCCTCAGTATTCCTCTTAAGCTCATACATAGAACGCTCACGTTCCTCTAATACTTTCTGCTGTTGAGCAAACCACTCCTGCTGAACCTCCCCCTGAAGTACAGAGGAGTATCCAGCTAAAGCACCTTGTACACCACCTGTTAATGCCTTACCCCAATTGAATCCCATTACTTACCTCCCTGTGGAAACATTCCTGCAAATCCAGGAGGAGCCTGTTGAGGCCCACCCTGTTGTTGTCCCTGGGCCGGAGGCTTAAGGGCTGATAATTGTTTCTTTAAGCTCTCATTCTCTTGCTGAAGAGGTCTTACCTTCTGGTCAGTAACTCTCTTATAAGCCATCTTCTCATCTGGTTTCTCGGGCAATCCTAACTCCTTAGCCATAGACATACCCAATTGTTTCATTTGGGGCGGAAGTATTTCTTCCGTCATAGCCTGCAATTCAATAGGATCAATAGAGCCATCAGCAAGACCACTCTCAATAACCTGTTGGAAGGCTGAATGAAAGATGGGTTGTAAATCCTTTTCCTGATACTGAGTTAACCCCATGGCATTAGTCATTTGAGATAAATCCATGACCGCATAAATCAACCCGGCAATTTTTCCCTCAGTACTCATCTCCTTATTCTTACTAACTATTCCATCAGCTTCCATAACAAGTTTAACTGCTGTAGCTGGGATGGTTTGGTCAGGGGGGGCAGACTTAAGCATGTTGATTACTTCACTACGGGTTTCCTTTCCGTGCATTAACTTCATAACAAGAGACGAGAAAGTATCTATATCCCTCTGAGTATTTGCATCTACAGTTTCTTGATCTAAATTCTGAAGTCTATCATAAGTACTCTTCTCACCCGCAGGAGTTTCTTGTCCTTGCTGAGGCATCTGCTGTCCTTCTTGTGCTCCTATTACCTCGTTAGCCATTGTTTCCTCCCATTGCTTCTATAGTTCCTCTCATTCTTGAAAGTTTATCTGCATATTTCTTTCTAAGTAAACTTCTATACTCTTGAGTTTGAGCTACTGATTGATTAAGAAATCCCTCTTGCTGTTGCACCTTAGCTGTCTCTGTATCAAAGGAAGTTCCTATAGCACTCCTTGCAGAGTTTAGGTCTTTATTAGCTACTCCTATCTCTTGCATGAACTGAGCCTGTATGGCTGCAGTAGCCTTTCCTAATTCTTCATGTAACTCTGCACCCCTTGCTTCATGACCAATGAAGGGGATAATATTAACTGATCCATCCTCAAAGGTTGCATGAGGATAAGCCTTAGCAAACTCTTTATCACTAAACATTGATTCAATCATTTCAGGAGTAAGCCAGTAGGTCTGTTCTACTTGTGTACCACTCTCGTCTGTTATACGGACTGCCCTTAAGTTTTCTGATTTCCAAGATTCCCAAGTAGGCAGAGTGGGTAATTGACCTAGGGCATCATTCCTTGCAGACTCAAGAGCAGAGTATCCAGAAGCTATTGCACTTCGAGTATTCTCTACCCCTCTCTCATACTCCGTCTCTCTCTTCTTAGCTTCCTTATATTGTCCCTCTTGCATAGTCAGACCGAAGTCTTCATAGTAATGTTTCTGGTCTTCAGCAGTCTCCTGCCTACGCCCTTCTGTTCTAGCCCCCCGAAGAGAATCAAGTTGACCACTTTCTAGTAAAGCTCTTTCTGCTTTAGCCATGATGAAGTTCCTCCCTTATGCAGGTAAGAGAGCACTGTTCTGCTCTTCTTCTGTTGGAGTCTGTCTCTTAACCTTCAGACCAATCATAGTCTCTCGCATAGCTGCTCGCCTCTCTTCTTCCTTCTCAATAGGAGTTCTTAATTGTTCTTGTTGAAGGGCTAAAGATTGCTGGAACTGTGTACCCTTTTGGGCCATATCCTCTCGTGCAATCTGAGCTTGTAACTGAGCTACACGGTAAGCATCAGAACCAGCACCACCACGACTATTGGCTATACGTTCAGCAGACTGTCTATTCTTCTCAGCTTCAGAGAGCATATCTTCTCGAGAAAGTGTTTCAGCATCAGGGGCCATACCGCTCTGCAATGCTCCACCTAAGGCTGTAATACCCACAAGTTTATCACTGGCACTTAACTCTCCAAGACCCCCCAAAAGACCCCCACCCTTAGTCCCACCCCCCAGAGTACTACTCAAGGCGGATTCTGATATAGTTGTTTCCGCACCCCCCATAGAGAATGCACCACCACCTTCAGCAGCAGTACCAGCCTCCGCAACTACACCCTCCCCAAAGGCAGCAGCTCCAATCCAACCACCTAAAGCACCCCCAACGGCTCCACCAATAGCCCCAAAGAGAACACCCTCCAGTATGTTACCACCCTGAACAGCAGCTAGAACACCACCAACCACAGCCCCGGCAACTGCACCAACCACCATAGCCCCTAAGACTAAGGAACCAGCAACGGTAAATCCAACACCAGCACTAATCAAACCAGCACCTAACCCCACAATCGCAGGTATTGCTAACGGCATATTAATTACCCCCTATACTTATCGAGTAGAGAAGTTCATTCTTGCCAGAGCCACCAGCATCAACCACCTCTCCTATTTTAGTCATACCACCTATAGTAGCCATTATCTTTCCAGCCATATTATCAGATGGGATAAATGTGAGGAGAGAAGTATAGTTGTAATCCTTCTTTATATCCTCTACCATCGCTTCCATTAATTTTTTTAACCTCTTACCTCCACTGCCCTTACTCGTATATACATGGAACTGAGCCTTATAATTTCCTACTCGGTCAACCTGAATAAAGGTAGTCTCATCAGTATCTAAGTATAGGGTGTAATAATTAGGCACCTTTAAGAATATAGATATCTGTGCCTCCATACCCTCTAAATTATCATATGTACTAGATAAGATAGAGATGATAGAAGGGATGTCCATTATTGTTGCTCTTCTTAGAACCATGATGGTTTACCACTAGGACCAATCATGTTAGGATGAGTCGCTACATAGTACTGTCTCCATGAAGCATTTGCCCACTGAGCTGAGGGGATACCGGGAGGAGCAGGAACCCCACTATAATTCCCCCAACCAAAGGGATCAGTACTAGGAGTTGGAGTAGGAGTAGAGCCAAAGTCAAAGGTCAACATATCTGTATATGTGGTTAATGACCCAGAGGGGACACCATAAACACCAGCAGTCATACGAAGAGAAGCTACCCCGATATTCTTTAAGTTCTCTAACATGTTTGCCATAGCCTCAGGCCCAAGAGCAAGAATTTCAGGATCACGCATAGCATTTTCTAAACTGATTTGTGTATTAAGGACTTGCTGCATCATAGCAGCCTTCCCCTGTTCTACAGCATTTGCAGAGATAAGGCCATCCTGCATCATCTTATCTAATTTGCCTTGAGCCTCTATTTGAGCTAAAGAGGTATCCCTTTCGTAAGTCTCCATCCACTTAGTCAAGCTTTCCTTAGTCTGAGCATCAGCACTCTGCATTACTAGATCAAATTCAGATTTTAATTTAATAGTCTGAGCATCTAAATTAGCTTTATCTTTCTGTAATTCAGCAGAGACAACACCCTCTACCATAGTTTGATTACGAGCAACATCAGCTTTCTGTTGTTGTAACTGTGCTGCAGCATGAGTAGCTGCATCAGGAGCAGCAATTTGAAGTGCCCTATCATAGAGGGCTCCAGCTACCATACCAACACCAGCAGTAGAAGACTGGAGTCCTAAGGCACCAGCCTGTTGTTTACCCAAAGCAGCACTCCTCTTCATAAGGGCACTATCCTTACTCATAATCTGTTCTAACTGGTAAGCTACTGTACTCTCAGGGGTAATATAAGAAGAACCAGGAGCAGCACTATATGCATCTGTATTCGGTGGGGTGTAATCCCCCGACACTGAAGTATCTATCCCACTTAAAGCACTCCCCGCAGAGGCATAAATATCAGAAGCTCCTGTAGCAGGAGCACCAGAAGTGCCAGAAGTATTAGGGCCACCGGAATAACCTGAGGTAGCAGAGCCGCTAGGATCAGGAGTAGCAGATGGATAGGGGGGACCATCCCACTCTGTAACTAAGTTTGAATTAGTAAAAGGGCTATTATCCACTCCGGCAGCTACATTAATTTGTCTATCCATAGCACCAAGTAATGCAACTCCAGGAGTTCCAGAAGTTCCAGATGGGTCATAAGCAGCCATAATTAATTTCCTCCTTCTAAGGCATTAACCCTAGCTGTTAAATCATCAATCATTATCTTTTGTTCCTGAATTAGTTTAAGCATAGGAGCTATCATTTCTGTATAACACATACCCCAAGGTTTTTCCTCATCTCCCTGTTTTACAATAAATTTATCATCTCCAGGAACTACTTTATCCACAGATTGAGCACCGAAACCATAATGCACACTTCTATAACTAGTATCTCCAATCCATCTAAAAGTAATTGGCTCTACCTCATACAACCAAGATACATCTCCTATAGCAGAGATACTTTTCGTATTCTCATCCGATGTTACTGTTACTGGATTCTTAGTATAAATATTCATCCACGGGAAAGTAGAACCACCACAGTTAATAGTACCACTAGTATCTGGTCTAAAAGAGTAGTGCTGTACTACCACACCACCACTAGTGGTAGTAGAGTGAGTGTAACTAGATGCACTAGTAATAATAGCTCCAGCACTCGTAGTATAAAGTTGGCCACACTCAACTTCATTCTGTATAAAAAGAAGTCTAGCATTAGTTTGATTTGGTGTAGTAAAGATAAGTTCTTCTCCACTTGTACCAGGAGTAGTTAAGGCAAAAGTTGCACTTGGAGTTGATAATACATATACAGTACCACTAGCAGCCCCAGTTACATGACCATAGGGATCAAATGCTAAACTTTGGATAAACCGTGGACCACTTCCACTAATAGCAGTTTGAGAAGAAGTATCATTATGATAGAATAAAAAGGAGTTGCCACTTGCTCCAGCACTTACTGTTACCCCAGAAGTACCACTAAAAGATAGAGAGCCAGAGGTAGTACCAGTTACATGACCATAAGTGTCAAAGGATAGATCTTGGATAAAAGAGGAACCACTTAAATTTAAAGAGGCTTGGGAAGAAGTATCATTGTGGTGTATTAGAACAACTCCACTAACTACACTATCAACTGTAATACCACTCACACCACTCAATACATTCCCACTCACAGCAGTAGCCGCAGAGAGTGCCCATGCATAAGCATCATCTGCATAACCAGAAGCTTGATCCATAAAGTTTCCTGCAGAGTTTGATTGGGAGAATGCAGCATCAGCATAATAGGATGCACTCGCCATAAACCCCGAAGCACTTACAGCATAAGCACTGGCGCTATCTTTATATCCCTCTGTTAAAGTTAAATAAGTATCAATATCTGTTTTAACCCTATCAAACGCAGTATTAGTCTTTTGAGTTAATCCATTAACATCATCTGCTAATGCTGTATCTCCATCATTTACCTGTAATTCAGATTGAGATGTGAAATACGGATTTGTATCTACCCCAATTATAATTGACATATATTACTCCTTATACCCTCTTAATACGTATGTAGTTGTAAAGTTATGAATTATATGAGGAGAATAGTGGAGGGTAGAACAAACTACTGATACACCCATATTTATTGCACACCCATCCAAATGAAGCCACTCTAATTCAATACTATCTAATTTATAAATAAAATTACCCCATACATCTACTCCCCAAATACCCCCACCTATACCAACTGAGTTGTAATACTGTGTTCCTGCTGCTGGTACATCAGCCCCCCTATAATCATAATTAGGACGAACTGAAAATACAAGACCTTTGGGACCACTTAATTCAAAGAGTATCCTCTTAAAACTTTTATTATGAGTATTGTAACCATAAGCATGATATGCTGTTACAAAAGAGGAGGTGATAGAGGAGCCATCAAAGGATTGTGCTTCATCTCGTACAACCATCAAGTACCCAGTAGTAGTACCAAAGATAATTCTATCTGTACCACTACTATCTTTACTAACAGCATAACAAGTAGGAGAAATTGGGTATACTAATTTCGTAGCTCCCTCTACCTCCTTCTTATCATTAAAGGAAAAGATAAGCCCAGTTCCGTCTGTATAATAAAGTATGTATTGATTCTTCTCCCTGTGTGCTACACCTGTAAGGATAGCTGATCTCTTACTAAGATAGGTACTCTGAATCTTCTTTGTTAAAGTAGCTGCATTAAAATCACCATACGCATCTGATTGAGAGAATAAAGTTACACCCCTATCCCCTGAGAATATAATATCTCCAAGTAAACGAGTAGCTGTATTATTATAAGCATTACTTCTATTAGAAAAAGTTTCTACCTCCACATCTGAATATGCATTTGTTTGAGTGGGATTAATCTTTTTCAGTATCTTTATACCCTTTTCCAAGAATACTACAAGAGCATCCCCTGCTACCTCTACTATATTTGTAATAGGAGATCCAAAATAATGTTCTCCTGCTAATCCTGTATCTCCTGAAAAATCAAAGGAACCGAGTACAGAGAAACGAAGATGCCCGTCTGGGTATACGAGAAAGAGTCTATCATTCCAAATTTTACAAAAGGTGGGGTATAAAGCATCTTCAATTCCATTGGCGGAAGGTGACAATTGAGTTACACTAATATTTGCATCATCATCTTCAAAGAGAATAAATGGATAAGATACACTATTGCAAATAACACACACCTCCTTATTAGGAGCAGCAGAAGGGACTTCACTCATTCTACCAGTATCTATTCTATATGGTTGAGTAGTCACACTATTAGCAGGAACATCTTGCGCCCAACCACTAACCTCAGACCACCCACCAGACCCAGAAGTAGGGCCAGCAGATGCCAAATATAGTTGAGGATATCCTGTACTCACCTTATTTCGTACTGCATATATTCTTTCTTTATACCACCAGCAACCTAATACTGCTCCAGTACTCCCTGAGGCATGAGCACCTGATACACCACTCACCCCCACAGCAGCAATAGTATCACGAAAAGCTTCTCTCGCACTGGCACTACTAACATCACCATCTGTAGTAAATACTACGGCTATCTCTGAAGCATATATATTACCGCTAGCAGATTTATACCCAGAGTATCTTTCAAATCCAGGAACAGAACGATATCCTGCATACTCACCAATCACTTCCTCATAATTTCTTACATCACTCAACTCCCCCGGTTTTAATTCCAGACTTACCTTCCCCTCATTCAATCCACCTGTAAGGAATATAGTCTTCTCCCTTCGTTGAGGACTTCTTATTCTCTTTCTAGGCATATTAAATAAATCCTCCAGGGACTCTTATTGTTTCAGATGGGATATATCCACGCATTAACTCCCCAAGCATTTCATCATATTGAGTAGAGTATCTCGTGAATAATTCATCATTAGATAAGTAAACAGCCATACCTTGCAAAGCTTCGTATGTAATAAGTCTATGAAACTTGGTGGGAAGTCTTGGTATATCTACTCCTGATGTAAATGATTGGGGGAGTCTGTGATAACGTACTGTTATATCATACGCACCATCTGGCATATTCATATAGAGAGTACTAGTAGCATCATCCCAAGAACTCCAAGTAGGAGTAGCTGGAGTAATATTCTCCTGATATAAATAACCTCTCCAATCTAATTTAGAAAGAGGTTTAAAATCGTAGATAACTCCACCTTCATGAATGTAATCTAAATCATCTGTGCTTGCACTTACCATAATAGCAGAGGTAGCATAGGTGGTTACACCAGAGGTGGTTGTAAAAGTGGTAAAAGAATCCATGAAAGTCCACTTAGACCTCATCTCCTGAATATGAATCCAAGCTTCTTTTACCGCTTCAACAGTAGCAACTTGCTGAGGTCCAACTGGATACTCAAAGGAATCAAGAGTCCCGTGCAGTCCACACCTTTTATATACTGTTTGAGCTATTGTAAGAGCATTCATTAATTATTCCCCTTTCTTTCTACCCTTCTTTGGTCCTATCATCACAGGTTCAGGCCACTCAATCTTCTCCTCTACTACTACATCAGAGACAGAATCACCCTCAAAACGATGTGTACCTGCCATACGTACCCTCTTAACCTGGTCATCAAAGACCATTTCGTATTTATTATCTCGAATATTCCAAGCCTTTACAGCCATAGTACCTCCATAAGTATAGAGGGTGAGAGGGGATCAAAGGTCGAAACCTTAGTCACCCCGATATGCCCACCCTCTAACCTAACTAATTATTAATTAGCCTTTAACAACAAGTGCAATACCCAGCGCCTTAGGCTGAACAACCTTACGTCCGTATACATGCAGACCACGGAAGTAAGTACCGAAGGCAGAAGGAATCATCAGACTTTCAGTCTTCACCAACTGAGACGCAAAGGTAAGAGCCTCATTAGTACCGAAAGGAATGAAGAAACCACCAGAAGTACCAGAGGTAGAGTACACGTTGTTGCTCTGATAGATTTTGAAACGATCTACCATACCGATCAAGCCGGTACGAACAACACCAGTATCATCACCAGTTACATCAGCCCTCTTCAGATCACCCTTCTTAAGCATTGCACACATCCAAGCTGGGAGAATGACCCAACGATTCTCAGGACCAACATCATTCTCATCAAGAACCTGGTTCCAATCTACCAACATGTCCAAGACACCAGAAGGAACTGCAGTTACCTGAGTACCAGAGGTACCAAGATTAATAGCAGAGGTGATTGCACCAGCAGCAGAACCCATATTGGAAGCATGACCCTGATTATACAGGTAGGACAATACTTCTACATCAATCTTAATACGCAGTTGCTCCGCAGCATCCTGAGAAGCCATACCCATGATATCAACATCAGCCTGAGCATCATCAATATCAGCAACCTGGAAGGCCCAAGCATATGCCTTATCAATCAAGAGATCGAGGGAGGCAGCAGTCGGGACTTCATAGGTCAGGGTTCCACCAAGCTCATAAGCATTGACAGTAATGGTGGGATTCTGACGGATAACAACACTGTCACCCTGTTTATTAATCTCACCTTCATAATCAGTATTAGCTACTTCCCCAAAGACCGTAGTCTTGTAAAAATTTCGCTTTGGACTATCGCTTCTCTTATTCAGAGGATTATCGTTTAGTCTCTGCGGGTAGTGTGAAAGTCTAGCATCTTTTGCAAGGTCATATACTTCTTTATTATGCAACAGTACCTAAGCATTTGGGGGATAAACTCTATAGCAAACTTATAAGAGTTCTTTCCAAGTGATCGTTGCCAAAACCTTACACCATCTTTTCTATCTCTAATAGAACCATTTAGGTGTATATGCAAAAAATTAAGTATAAAAGAATCATTCATAGAGGCTCCTACAAATAGTTTTAATTCATTAGCACTAGTTGTATGAGTACTACCCCCCTTACTATACTCTCTTTGTCTTTGTAATCTACATCGATAATGCCCATCCCCATCAAGGTAACCTGCCAACCATGCCCATGCAGGATGCTTTGGAATATAAAACCACCGACTTTTATTACGAGAACACTGTGAGTATTCCTTTAATTCTTCTATACACTCTTTATCTACTGAGTGTCCCTCTAACTCTTTAACTAACCATACCATATTATCTGCATGAGTAGCTTTTATTAGAAGATGTTTACCTATAAGATTGGATAACTTCATTGCTTCTTTAGAATTTAATACCCACCTGGCAGATGAACTTTTCTTAATCTCACTATCTCTATTCTCAAAGTATATTGTACCCATAGAGTAATAGAAACATATAGATCTTAAAAGTTCAAAGTCAGGATCATTAGATGCACTTTGACATAAAGAAAACTGCAGGTACACTGAGTACCTATCATTAGAGTTCTTTTTAAAGTGAAGAGAGAAACTCCCATCTGCATCTATAAAACCTGCCAACCACTTATTAAACTGTTCAGAATGTTTCTTTAATTTATTATTCCTAATCTTATAAGCAAGGGAATCAGTACTAAACATTCAAGTCCTCCTTTATATAGTGGACATCACTTTCCCTCGGATTTTACTCCGTTATTTAGATAATCTTTTTAGTGCTCCGAATTTCTTTAAAGCACCTTCTTTGCAAAAATCTGAGGAATCCAACGAGCAGTAGTCGCAGCTTCCTGAGAACCATAATAATCACCCGAGGCCGCATTATAGTAAGTACTAGATGCGGGAACGAGAGTAGGACGAGTTGTACTAGCAGCCATGATTATATCTCCTTATCATGCATGATCTGGCTATCCTTCAATTACCGAGAAAAATCTATACGGCCTTGAAGTCTGGCCAAATCATATTTTCTTTCGAGTTCATCCGCTTTCTTCGGATTCCCC
>Ga0209727_1001408_pt1 | contig 19893 bp, 27 predicted proteins | sample RifGroC1_FD_183995 | JGI IMG/M metagenome (GOLD analysis project Ga0209727, IMG submission 183995) | Groundwater microbial communities from Rifle, Colorado, USA - Groundwater C1 (SPAdes) (version 2) | ecosystem: Environmental > Aquatic > Deep subsurface > Groundwater | place: Rifle, Colorado...
GAAGAAGGTAGAAATATTTATTCTCAAATAAAGGCAGAAGCAGAAAGTTCGATAAGTAATAATTTAGAAAACACCGACGACAGGAGATAGCTCCATGTTAAAAGATTATTTTTTTCTTGCATTCGGAAACTTAAAACATCGGGGCTTGAGAAGTTGGCTAACAATTCTTGGAATTTTTATTGGAATTGCTGCAGTTGTTTCTTTAATTTCTTTAGGTGCTGGTTTGCGTGAAGCAATCACAGGGCAATTTGGTTCAATTGGAGTTGACATTTTAACAATTCAAAACAAGGGTGCGGGTTTTGGCCCGCCTGGTTCAATGGTTGTGGAAAAATTAAACGACAACGACGTGAAAATTATTCAAAATGTAAATGGAGTAAAATTAGTTATCACGCGTTTGATAAGAGTTGTAAAAGTTGAATTCAATGAAATCGCAAACTTCAAATATATTTTTGACTTGCCTGATGATTCTGAAAAATTAAAAATGATTTATGAAACATTTAGCATGGAAACATCGTCAGGAAGATTAATTCAAGAAGGCGACTCAGGAGTTGTTTTAATTGGAAGTGATTTTGGAGCAAACAAAGAATTTGAAAAAAATTTTGTCGTCGGTAAAAAAATAAAAATTAATGGAAAGGAATTTGAAATAATGGGGGTTTTGAAAAAAATGGACAGCATTCAATTAAACGGAATGATGATAATGCCGACAAAGGACTTGCAAAATCTCCTTCAAATAAAAAACGAATATGATTTAATTGTCGCGCAAGTTGAAGATAAAAATAAAATTAAAATTGTCTCAGAACAAGTTCAGGAAAAATTAAGGCGAGACAGAAATGAAAATTTAGGTGAAGAAACTTTCACAGTTCAAACGCCGTTGCAAGCTCTTTCAGGTGTTAATACGATTTTAAATATTATTAATATAATTGTCGTCGGTATTGCGTGCATTTCTTTATTTGTCGGCGGGGTTGGAATTGCAAACACAATGTATACTTCAATTTTAGAAAGAACAAAAGAAATCGGTGTGATGAAAGCAATTGGTGCGAAAAATTCTGACATACTTTGGATTTTTTTAATTGAGTCAGGTCTGCTTGGTTTAGTCGGCGGAATTGTCGGTGCCTTGATTGGAATTTTAATTGCAATAGGAATTTCAAATATTGCAAATTCGTTTCTTGGAGAAAATCTTTTTAGAATTCAAATAAATTATTTTTTGCTTTTTGGTGCGGTTTTATTTTCATTTGTCGTCGGGGTTTTGTCTGGAGTGCTTCCTGCAATTCAAGCAAGTAAATTAAAAGTTGTGGAGGCGTTGAGGGGATGAAATTGTTTGATGATTTAAGAAGATTGTATAGACAAGTAAGATTTTATATTAAACATAGAGAATCACTAAGAGCATTAAAAGAAATTAAAAGAAATTATGTTCTTCCAAAAACAGATTTGGTTCAATTAAGAAAAGAATTATTAGAAGGGATGTGTCACTGTGCAGAAAATATTTCAACTCGAAGAGAGGGGGGGTCTTTTTTTTTAAAATTTGAAGAAGGATATTTTCCAACTTCATTTAAACCAGGAGTTGCAGATAAATTTTTATTTCAAAGAATGATTGGTGAGAATTTACCCAAGATTGTTGAAGAGAGAGAGAGCAACAGGTTAGTAAGGGAAGTTCAACATCTGAGAGTTATTCTATTTTTGTTAAATGTTATCTTCCAAAATATGGTTGGTGTGATGATAGAGAAAAGGAGGAATTATTAAGATAACCAAAATGATTCGCGAATATTTTAAACTTGCTGTGAAAAATTTAGGAAAAAGAAAACTACGAAGTTGGCTGACAATGATTGGAATTTTTGTTTCAATCGCGACGATATTTACATTAGTTAGTTTGAGTTTGGGTTTGCAAAACGCAGTTGAAGAACAATTCAGATTATTAGGAACAGATAAAATTTTTATTCAGCCAAAAACAGGAATGATGGGCCCCCCAGGAAGTGTTGGCGGAGATATACTCACGACAAAAGATATTGAAGTTCTTGAAAAAATTCGCGGAGTAAAGGATTTTTCTTATTTCACAATGGAAAGTGCAAAGGTTGAATTTGCAAATGAAATAAAATATTTTAGCGTTGTCGGAGTTCCCTTGAATCATCAAAAGGTCTATGAAGAAATCAGCAGTTTCAAAATTCAAGAAGGAAGAAATTTAAAACAAGGTGACAAAAATTCAATTGTCGTCGGAAATCTGCATTTAACTGGAAATATTTGGGAAAAAGAAATTCGTGCTGGAGAAAAAATTTTAATTAATTCTCAGAAAGTTGAGGTCAAAGGAGTTTTGCAATTTATTGGAAATCCCGACGACGACAGAATGATTTTAATGGATATGAAAAGTTTTTCTGAAATTTTTAATGTAAGCGAAAGAATTGATTTTATAATGGTGCAGATTGAAGAAGGAGAAAATATTTTAGAAGTTGCTGAAAGAGTTGAAAAAAATTTGAGAAAATCAAAAGATCAAACAGAGAAGACACAGGACTTTATTATTTCAACGCCAGAAGATTTGCTCGGAAGTTTTCAAGTGATTTTAAATATAGTTACTTATTTTTTAGCAGGAATAGCGACCATATCTTTGCTCGTCGGCGCGATCGGAATTTCAAATACAATGTATACTTCTGTAATTGAGAGAACAAAAGAAATTGGAATTATGAAAGCAATTGGCGCTAAAAATTCTGACATACTTTGGATTTTTTTAATTGAGTCGGGTCTGCTTGGTTTGGTTGGTTCAATAATCGGAGTTTTGCTGGGAATTTTTTTAAGCAAGACAATTGAATTTATTGCAGTAAATAATTTAAACACCACTCTTTTGCAAACAGCGTCTCCGAGTTGGTTAATTTTTGGATGTTTAGGTTTTGGATTTTTAATCGGCGCTATCTCAGGAACACTTCCAGCAATTCAAGCAAGTAAAACAAATGTCGTCGATGCTTTGAGATATGAATAATGGACGAAAAAGGAATTCATAAATCACTTCAATTATCTGCAAGAATTATAAAAACACAAACAGGAATAGAATTAACTCCTGCAGAATTTTTGAAATTAAGAATTTATTATTTGAGAATAAAGGGAGAAAGGCAATATGGCGAATGGTCGCGTATAGGAACATATGAATGTGAAACAAGAGCAAGATTTTTATATGATTTATTTGGAATTGATTTTTTAGGTTGCATAAGAGAGAAATTATGCGGAACTCCAGAATTTTTAGAACATTGCAGAAATAATGTTGTTCAATGGCGAGAGGAAAAAGATTATCTTTAATTTAACGACGAGAAATTACGCGACTTCGTCGCAGATTAATTTTAATATATTAAATTCTTAATTAAAGTTAGTCGCGAATTTTTAATTTTGTGTAAAAGCTAATCGCAAAAAAAGTTGGACCCAAAATTTTCCGAGCACAAATTATATTCAAAACTTTATTTTCTCTTCGATAAATTTTTTCAAAAATGTTTTTTAATTCAACAAAATATTTTAAAAAAGATTATTCAATAAAATCTAAATATTTAAAAACTAATTTCAATATGAAAATAAAAAGATGGTAAAAAAATGTTTTTATTGCAAACGAGAAATTTCTGATAATCGTGTTGTAGATATTTGCGATATTTGCGGGCACAAAGTTTGGGGAGAAAAAATGTTCGCGACAATAAGATTCAAAACAGAAGAAGCAAGAGATAATGGTGATCTATGTCATAATAAAATCAGTGACGGAGTTTAAAAGATAGTTTTTTAAAGGACTTATTTCTGAAATATTTATGAAAGGCAAAAAAGCAGTTAGAACTCGTGGAAAAATTAAATTAAGCAAATACTTTCAAGAGTTTGAAAATGGAAATAAAGTGGGGGTTACGATCGAAAGAGCAATTGACTTTAACTTCCCAGAACGACTTCAGGGAAGCACAGGAGTTGTTGAAGGAAAACGAGGAAGCCATTATCTTATAAATATAAAAACGCAAGAAAAAAATAAAAAATTTTTGATCGCGCCTGTTCACTTAAAGAAATTAAAATGATAATAGAAAAAAAGGCATTGAGTATTGCAGAAGCAAAAGAATTTGTCGACGACGAAAACGCAGAAATAAAAAGTTTTATAAAAAAATTTGTTGAAACAAAATCTGAAACTGCAGAAACAATGAAAGAAAAATTAACTGCATTGGATTTACTAAAAGTAAAAGACGAACAGATTGTGAAACTAATTGATTTCTTGCCTGCAACAGATGAAGAAGTTTTGAAAATTTGTTCTGGATTTAATGAAGATGAAATTAAAAAAATCCTTGAGATTATTAAAGAGTTTTAAAAATGACAGAGAAAGAAGAATTTGCAATCATAATAGAATACTTGCCCAATGGATATCCTCTTGAAGGAAAATTTATGCCGATCGCACAGGCAATTGGGGAAAAAAATTTAATACTTCTTGAACTTGTTCCGCGAAAAGGAGTTCAATTAGAAATTGGAGAAAAAGTTTACATTGGCGAGGGAAAACGCGACAAAGTTTATTATATCCTCGGAAGATTGCACAGAGAAAAATTAACTTCGCAAGCAAAAGAACATCTGCAAGAATTTGTTTCAAAAATAGTAAAGGCGAACACAGAAAGATTTATTAAGTTTTTTAATGCTTCAACTGCAATAAACAAAAGAATTCATCAAATTGAATTGCTCCCTGGATTTGGAAAAAAACATATGAACGAAATTCTGGAGCAGAGAAAAGAAAAAGAATTCGAATCGTTTGAGGAAATGAAAAAAAGAATTTCCAACTTGCCTGATCCTGAAAAGGCAATTGAAAAAAGAATTGTTCAGGAATTAACTAATCAAGAAAGATTTAATCTTTTCACACAATAAAATGGAAGAAGAAAAACAAAAGAAAGATGTAGGAAGAGTCGTAAGAATTCTGTCTGCAGATGTAGAAGGAAATTCAAAGATTTACGTCGGCTTGACAAAAGTTAAAGGAATTTCGTGGGCAATCTCAAATGCTATTTGCAAAAAAACTGGAATAGACAAAAGAAAAAAAATTGGAGAGCTTACAGAAAAAGAAATTGAAAAAATTTCAGAATTTGCGAAAAAAATAGAACTTCCAAAATTTTTGAAAAATAGAAGAAAAGATTTTGACGACGGAGAAGACAAACATTTAATCGGAAGTGATTTGGATTTGAAAAGAGATTTTGATATTAAAAGATTAAGAAAAATAAAAAGTTATCGCGGAATAAGACATGCAACAGGACAGCCGACAAGAGGCCAAAGAACAAGAAGTCATTTTAGAAAAAACAAAGCAAGGGGTTCTGGAATTAAAAAGAAAAAGAAAGAAATAATGGGGAATAAACAATGAAAAGAAAACATAAGTTATATTCGCGACCAAAAAAACCGTTTGATAAAAAGAGAATTGAAGAAGAAGCAGAATTAAAAAAAGAATTTGGTCTTAAAAATAAAAAAGAAATTTGGAAAGCAGAAGCAAAGGTTTCTCTGATAAGAAAAAAAGCAAAAAGTCTTATTTCTTCCGACGACAAAGAACAAAAATCGCTATTAGAAAAATTAAATAAGCTTGGATTAAAAGTAGATTCTATTTCAGATATTCTTGGATTAAATAAGACAGATTATTTAAACAGGCGACTTCAAACAATTTTACTTAAAAAAAATTTGGCAAACACCTCAAGACATGCAAGGCAATTAATCGTGCATAAAAAGGTTTTGGTCGACGGGAAAGTTGTTTCAGTTCCTTCATACATCATCTCGCAAGATTTAGAAAATAAAATTTCATTAAAGAGCAAGGAGAAAAAATGAGTGAAGAAGAAATGGCAAAAGAAAACGCAGAAGAAAAAATTGAGATAAAAAAACCAAAAGATAAAAAAGAATACGAAGCGGTCTTAAATATTTACACTTCATTTAACAACACGCTTGTGCATGTTACAGATATGGCGGGGCAAACTCTTGCGAAGGTTACTGGTGGACAAGTTACAAAACAATCGCGATTAAAGGCAAATCCAACAATTGCAATGTTTATTGCAAGACGTGTTGCTGAAAAATTAAACGAACTGGGGATAAAAAATGTTTACATAAGAATCAGGGCAAAGACAGGAAATCCTGCACCAGGGCCTGGAACAAATGCGATAATAAAAAGTTTAACAAGGGCTGGTTTTAAAATTTTAAATATTTTAGATACAACGAGGTATGCCCGTGGCGGGCCTAAAAAACAAGGTGGACGCAGAGGAAGAAGAGTGTAGGAAGTTTTAAAAATTAAAAATAAAATAAATTAATATGGAGAAAATTCAAAAAAACGAAAATCAAATAATTTTCAAGGCAAGTATGGAGGAGAGTTTAGCAAATGCAATAAGAAGATATGTAAATAGGATTCCAATTCTTGCAATTGATGAAATAGAAATAACAAAAAATGATTCTGTTCTTTATGATGAAACAATTTCTCACAGAATGGGACTCATTCCATTAAAAAATAAAAAAGTTTCAGAAAAAGGCGTTGAATTAAAGTTAAATATAAAATCAGAGGGGATTGTAAATTCAGGGGAAATAAAAGGCGCGGAAATTGTTTATGAAAATATCCCAATTGTGATTTTAAATAAAGGACAAGAACTTGACATAAAGGCGACTGCAAAACAGGGGTTAGGAATTGAACACGCGAAGTGGTCTCCTGGTTTAATGTTTTATAGAAATGTTTGCGAGATAATTTTGGATAAATCTTTGAAAGAAGAAATAAAAAAAATTTGCGATAATGACATAAAAGAAAAGGGAGATAAGATTGTAATTATCGACGACAAAAAGCAGGAAATTTGCGATGTTTGTGAAGGAATTTCTCAGAGATACAAAAAAGAATTTGAAACCAAACCAACAGAAGAATTAATTGTTACAATAGAATCTTGGGGACAAATTCCTACAGAAAAAATATTTGAAGAATCTGTGAAAATCTTAAAAAAAGATTTAAATGAATTTGAAAAAGAGATGAAATAATTCTAAAGATTTTTTGTCTAAAAAGCAAGAAAAATTTTTATACTATACTCACGGACATAAATAATTGGTCACATTGAGTTTGCTTCACTCTTGAAAAGGAATCTAACATAATTATATTCAATTAAAAAACGTGCTCCCACTTACGTTCGGACCGGCGGATTAAGGTTCAAACCCAAAATTGCCCACACTTTTCTTCTTAATGCTTTAGAAGGATTATAAACTCCTTTCGTAGCGCCGACACAACTCATATTGTGTTCTCCTTGACCATGACTTTCTAACATAAAATCAGAATTGACTACATAAGCAATATCTGGAACTGGACTTTGATTCACTCTTATCCACGTCTGGCCCGGAACCATCCACCCTTTATCCTTAATAACATAAAAATATTTTAGACCACAAAACATATTGTCGGCACTACTTCCATTATACTCACGCAAATATGCTTCTAAATCTCCCCTAATTTCTGGGGAATAGGGTTTGAACAAATCGCGAAAATCCATAGACGAAGAGAATAAGTTTAATTTTATAAATATATATGTTCCCCTGCTCTGTCCGGATTGAGTAAATCTCAATCTTGCAAAAAATAAAAATTTGCCAACCAAATTCTCTTTTTCTCATAAAATGTTTTTTGCTTCACTCTTGAAAAGGAATCTAATTTGATTAGGCTCAATTCGCAAGTCTGCTTTTTACCGCCCCCACCCGAAGGACAAGCGCGAGAAAGAAAACTTAATAAACAGCCATTCACTTAACATCTTAACATGAAGATAAATGATTTAATATTCAAAGAACTTCTCAAAAGAGGATACGAACTAGAGGGAAAAACTCGGGTTTGGAATGTTGCCGACTCTAAACTATGGTACTTGACTGACAAACAAGCACAGGGTTTTTTGAATTTGAGCGACACAGAGGGATATAAAAAACACATTATTGACAAAGAAGTTTCGCTCATCAAAAAACATATGAAAGACTTTATTTCTGTTTTGCCAAAAAAATCATGCAACATCATTGATTTAGGTTGCGGAGACGGAAAGAAAGCATCTTTGTTCATTGAAGAATTAGCAAAACACATGAATATTAGGTATTGCCCTATTGATATTAGCTCTTTTATGGTTTCAAAAGCCGCTAAAACTATTCGTGAGAAAAAAGTAGGGGAAGTTTTAGAATTTAAATGGAATATTTCTGATTTTGAAAATCTTGATAATATTACTCCTTTATTCAGAGACAAAGGCTTTGAAACCCATTTTATGATGTTATTGGGCAATACTCTAGGAAATTTTGATAGAGAAGATATTTTGAACGGAATAAAAACTAGCATGAACAAAGATGATGTTTTGATTATTGGGAATGGCTTGACAAATGGGCATGAAGATTGGACAAGAGAATACAAAGACCCAATAATCAATAAATGGCTTATTCAAATTCCGCAACAATTAGGATTAAACGAAAACGATGTTGAATATGATGTTCGTTTTGTCAATTCAAGAATTGAAGAGATATACATTGTCAAAACTGACAAAACTATAAACCATTTGGGCAAAACAGTTAATTTCAAGAGAGGAGATAGAATTGTTGCTGCAATTTCTTATAAATATACCAAACCCGAGTTTCAAAAAATACTTTCGAAGTTCTTTTCATTTGTTAAAATTTATACAGATGAAGAAAACACTTATGCTTTAGCACTCTGTAAAAAATAACGCGCTTGTCCTTCCCCCCACGAAATTGCTAAAATCTAAATGTTCGCTCGTTCCCTCAGCTCTGAACTCTCCAGCCAGCCTCATTGTCATTCGGCGGGTCAAGTTCGAGGAGTGAAGAGCCTAACATAATTATATTCAATTTTTCTCTTTTTCAAGCCACAAACTCCAACTCTCTTTCAAAATTTTCTTCATCTATTTTTGCTTTTCTAAAAATTTTTCCAATTCTTTTTGATTCTTCTCTAACTCTTGCAAAGTCCTTGCTGTTTTTTAATTCATCTGGGGTTTCAATTCTTTCTATAAAAAAATTGTGTTTTACTTCTGCATTTTTGAACTCTGGTTTTTCAAAAATAAAACTTTTGCTGATTTTGTCGTCATCAGTGATTAATTTGCAAAAATTTGCTTTTGGTTCTTTGTCTCCGCTTCCTTGTTTTCCTGACTTTGGAGCATTGGATTTTATTTTTAATTTTGTATCTTCAGAAACATCAAAAGTCAGAGCAAAAAAACTTTTTGGAAATTTTTTTAATAAATTCAAAATCTCGTCACCAGACATTTCATTTTCAATTAAATATCTTTTTACTCCTTGAAATTGTTTTTTTTCTTTGAATTCTAATTCTCCCATTAAATCAGAAGTTGAAACAATCGCGCCAGTGATTTTTGTTTTTTTGTCGCCAAGTTTTTCTGCGCACATTTTTACAAGTTCGTTTGCAAATTCTGCAGAAGTGTTTATTGTAAATTTTTTTCCAGATCTTTTTGCTTTGATTATTGCTCTATCTCTAAATTCTCCTTTTGAAAATTTTTGAAACTGAAGATGAACAGCGTCGTCAAAATTTTTGTCAATAATTTTTTTTATGAAATTCATACTAACTAAAATTAAAAATGGTTTTTAAAGTTTTTGAGAAGGTTTTTTGTTGGTAACTAACAGATACCTTTTTAATTTAGACGCTTTTCGCAAAAATTTTCAATTTATCGACGGCAAAATTGTTTAAACAATGATATATTAGCAAAAGAGTGAATTGGGTTTTATAGATTTTATTATAACCCCGAGTAAAAATATTTTTTATATTAATAATCTGTTGCAAAAATATTGACGAAGTCAGATTTAAATTAATTGATTTATCTACGACAAAAATAAAAAAATAATTATTTCCCCAACACTCTTAATTTTCTCTGAATTTCTTCAAGCTGTTTTTCAATTTCACGATTGTGCGACTGAATCTCTTTAATTTCTTTGTCTTCAACTTTTTTATTGTTGAAATACTTTTCTTGAACATAATCTCTTCTTAAATGCGCAGGAATTTTTATTTTTGGAAAATCTGTTTCTAAGGATCTCAAATTGCCTTTCAGTTGTTTTAATTTTGTATAAAGCTGTTGTTTTTTTATAATTTCTTTTGCTCTTATAACGCGATAAGTTTGCAAGATTCTTAATAATTTTAAAATACTTGTTTCAGAATACAAAACCTGTTTTTTTCCATAGAGAGATTCTTCATAAGTCAGTTGAACATAAAGCGGGTTTTCTTCCGGAGTTTTTATTTTTGCAGGCATTTTATTCTACCTTAGAAAAAATTTCTGAATCTATTTTTTCAATCTGCTGTTTTATATTCTGAATTTCACTTTCCCATCCTTCTAATTCTGCTTCTTCTTTTTCTTTTAATTTCTTAATTTCTTGAATCATTTGTTCTATTTCATTTATTTTTTCTTGCGCTTGTCCAAAAGTATGAATCGCCTTTTCAAATTTATCCAGTCTCACAAAAACAGGTTCTATTTGTTTTACTTTTCTTGCGGCTTCTCTAAATCCAATAGGGGTCTCTCTCGCAAAATTTTTTTTAAATGGTTCTGGCATCGTCGGAAATTCGTCTTCAATTTCAGATTCATCTGCATCAGAATCCATCTCCTCTTTTTTCCCAGTTACGGCATCTTTAATAATCTCTTGTGAAAATTTTTCTCCGATTTCACTTCCAGGTAAACTTGGCAATTGATTAAATTCATCTTTATCGTCGCGCATTGGCGGGAAATCAGGCAATTCCGGAAGAGGTGGCAATTCAGAAAACTGAGACTGATTCCCTGCGTAATCTTTTTTTTCTTTTCCGAATAAACCCATTTTGATATTCTCTTTTTATTATATATAAAACAAAACATATGTTTAAAAATGTTTCTCAGTTTTGAAATTTTTTGGATTTAATTTTTTTTGTAGATGATTTACAATTTTCGAGTTCATAAATTTCAGTTGAAAAATTTTTGAGAAAACCGCTCAGATTTCTTTTTTGTGATTTTATCGAAGGCGAAATATTTTTTTAACAATGAAGCTTATTTTGAAAATCACGCTAATTATTTTTTGAGCCACAAAAATCTGAACAGAACAAAAAGATTTTTGTTGGAAACCGCTTAGGTTTCAACTTTCATGCGATATGAAAGGAGGCCGAAAATTTGCGATTGCATTAATTTGTTGACGTCGTCGGCAAACGCAAGTTTGAGTTTAAAAAAATATCGCTTAATATGAACAGAGAAGGGAAACATCTAAAAGAAACCTTCAGTTTCTTTCATTAACAAGATTTAAATATTCTGCTAATTTATTTTTCCTATGAACCTCAACGAAGAGTACTTTAAGAAAGTAATGACAATACTCATCCTTGCATTGCTTGCTATTCTGTCATTTTTTTTACTCAAACCAATTTTGCTTTCAATAATTATTGGATGCATCCTTGCATTTATATTTAATCCTGTTTACATCTGGTTAAATAAACATATTCCTTCAAAAAATCTTTCTGTTTCAATAATTTGCATTTTACTTGCAGTTATAATAATCCTTCCGTTCTGGTTTTTAACTCCGCTTTTTATTGAACAATCAGTTAATCTTTATATTTCTATTCAAAATATTGATTTGGTAACTCCTCTAAAATCTTTTTTTCCGACGCTGTTTTCTTCAGAAACTTTTTCTTCTCAAATTGGACAAATACTTTCTTCATTTTTAACAAAGACCGCAAATTCAGTAACAAATATTTTTTCAAATCTTTTGCTGGACTTTCCGACGCTGTCGCTTCAGTTTTTAGTTGTGTTGTTCACTTTCTTTTTTGTTTTAAGAGATGAAGAAAATTTAATTTCTTACATTAGAAGTTTACTTCCTTTTTCAAAAAATATTGAAGACCAGTTGTTTGAATATTCAAAATCAATTACTTCGTCAGTTATTTATGGACAAGTTGTTCTCGGACTTTTTGAAGGAATTATCGTCGGTGTTGGACTTTTTATTTTTCAAATTCCTAACGCGCTTTTGCTTACTCTCTTGGCTTGTTTGACAGGAATTTTGCCAATTATCGGAACAACAATTGTCTGGTTGCCGGTTGTAATTTATTTAATTATCACTGGACATGTTCCGTCTGCGTTTGGATTAATTGGTTTCGGAGTTGTTGCATACATAATTGATAATATAATAAAACCCTTTATTGTTTCAAAAAGAACAAGCATGCATTCTGCAGTAATTTTAATTGGAATGATCGGCGGAGTTTTCTTTTTCGGAATTTTAGGATTTATTCTCGGACCTTTAATACTTGCTTATCTTTTGATATTAATTGAGATTTATAGAAACAAAAAACTTCCAGGGGTTTTTATCCAAGAGCCGTATGAAATAAGCACGTGATATTTTTCAAACAATATATCACAACAACATAATCTTTTTAAATGCAAAAAATTCTTTACTACGATGAATAAATGGACAGAAATTTTACTTGGCTTAATCCTTGTGATTGTTGCTATCTTGGTTTGGGGATATTCTGGAAATTGGGAATTGTTTGGAATATCTTTTGATTTCGGAAACGTAGCATGGGAAGTTCTTAAGGGCGGAGCAATCTGGTTTGTAATCATGATCGGACTTCTTTTCTTAATGCTTGGAATAAGCGATTTAAAAGAATAATTTAAGGTGATTAGGTCAATTCCGCACTAAACTAACCCCCTTGCAATACAAATAGAAAGTGACAATTTAAAAACATTTTCGTTCTGATTGTTGAATCTGAATTCCATTTCTTTTACATAAAAGAGGTAATTTATTTTGTTATAGTCAAGGAACTTTGTCAATTCAAATATTCAGTTCTTTGAACATCCAAATGTCCCAAACAAAACTTAAAGAACTTTTTGATCAAGAAAGAGATATAGATTTTTGCTCAATTTATTATGTCATTTACTATGGATACATTTTAAACCAAAATTAATTTTTCACGACGGAAAATTTTTGTCGATTAGCAATAATCGAGTTGAGAGATTTAATTCAGATATTGATTTGTTCCTGCATGTATTTCGCGGATTAAAAAGTTTTAGAACAGCAGAACTTTGGATGCAAGGATTAACAATTTACCCCAACTATCTGAAGCCGTCGAAAATTAATTGGCGAAAAATACCGAAAATGTTAACTTCTCGACGACAAATCGTCGCAAATTATTTTTTATTAATTATTTTATCACCTTTTCAGTTGACAGAATCGTTTTAAGAAGGATTTAAATAAACCTGTTCATTAAATTTTCTATGAAAAAATTAAAATATTATATTAGAGAAAATGTCCGTCGACCAGTAGATAGTCATCTCATTAATCCAATTTATAATCATTTGGTTTTACCTATAATGCGTTTTACTTGCAGAAAATTTTCAAGAGCATTTTGTTTAAGAACTATTAAAGATTTAACAGATGAAATTGAAGAGCCAACACTTCCAGATAGTTTTTATCCAACTCTTGAGAATTTAACAAAACTTTTTGAAATTGAAGATGCTGTTGCAGAATTAAATTTTTTCGCAAGACAAGCAAGAATTTCTGAAGGAGAACAACAACAAGTAAGAAAGATTAATTTATATTTTGGTTTTACGCAAAGCCCAGTTTAATAATAATTTTCAAAAATATTTTCAAGTGAAAGATTTTTAAACCATTTTTTGCACATCTTTGTATGGGAAAAGTAAGAGTCAAACTTAACAGCATAGATATAAATATGTTGAATGAAATTTGCAATTCTATCAGCGACATCGCGAAAAAATCAGGCATTCCCATTCGCGGACCAGTCCCGCTTCCAACTAAAAAATTAAAAATAACCACAAGAAAGTCGCCTTGCGGAAACGGCACAGCAACTTTTGACAAATACGAAATGAGAATTCACAAACGACTAATTGATCTGCCTTCAAACGAAAAAGTTTTGCACCATATTATGAGAATGCAAATTCCAAAATCTGTTAATATAAAAATTGAAATGAAAGATTGAAAAGAAACCTAAGCGGTTTCCAACAAAAATCTTTTTGTTCTGTTAGGATTTTTGTGGCTCAAAAAATTCTGTGGGAAATTTTTTCAGCTTTTCTATTCGCGACCGAACTCAAACCCTCTCCCATCTTTTTGGATTCTTCGCGAAAATTTTCTCCCTTATACTATATTACATAAATTTATCTCAACTTTTTTGAAAGATTATTTCTTCATCCAAGATTTAAGAATTGTTACATTTTCAAAAGGTCTGTCGCTTGAATCAGTTTCAACTTTTGCAATTTTGTCGACGACATTTATTCCAGAAATGACTTTTCCAAATGCAGGATGTTTTGTGTCAAGAAAATTATTGTCAACCAAGTTTATAAAAAATTGACTTCCGCCTGTGTTTGGTCCTGCATTCGCCATTGAAATTGTTCCACGAAAATTTTTGTTCCCGCCTTTGCGCGTGAATTCGTCTTTGATTTTATAACCCGGCCCGCCCATTCCCGTTCCTGTTGGGTCTCCGCCTTGAATCATAAATCCGTCGATAATTCTGTGAAAAATAATTTTATCATAAAAACCTTGTTCAACTAATTTTTGAAAATTTCCAGAAGTAATCGGCATATCAGAATAAAGTTCTATTTCAATATTTCCGTGATTTGTTTCAAGCACAGCGATTTTTTTGTCTGACATTTTTTTATTTTCCCAAATTATTGATGAGAGTATAATCCCCAAGAGAATTATTGCAGAGATTATAAATATTTTTGTTTTGTTCATTTTCTAACAAATTTCAAAGATTCTAAAAATAAAATCGCGAATATAAAATCAAAGCCAGCGAAAATCAAAAAAGGCGCGTCAACATAATCTTTTCCGACGAGAAAATAATAATACAACACAGTTGAGACATAACCAAATTTAATTAAAACAGAATAAATTATCATTCGTCTGCTGTTGTTTAAATCATAATAGATCATAAAAAGCAAAATCCCAAAGAGCATAATTAAGACTGCGCAAAAAGTTAAGTAAGCCGGATTTTCAGGAAGATTCATTCCAGTAAAATAAAAAATCTGTTTGTAAAAAAATAAAAAACCGACCCCCAAAATAAAATCATAAAGCCCTGCAATTAAAAATAATCCCCGATAATAATTTTGTTTCATAAAAAAATAATGAAAAAGGAATTTATAAATTTAATCTTCAGAAAAAATAAAAAATTAAAAGAATTAGAAAATAAAAATTAAAAATTATCGTATCCTGAAAACCGCTGTTACGCTTGATGAGATTTCTTGTTCAGATGGTTGAATGTTTGTCGTCGCTGATTTCATTTCTTCGCTTGTTGCTCCTGCTACGGCATCGTACATTCTCCAAGGATAATATCCAAATTCATTTACTGAAACAGAAACCAAACTTCCGACTTTTTTGTCTAAACCTTCTGCAACAGATTCTGCTTTGATTCTCGCGTCTTCTGCTGCGGCCTTCATTGACTCTGATTTGTATTTGTTTTCAAGTTCTTGAGAAAGTTCAAAATTTATATAAGAAATTGGAACGCCTGCTTCAATTCCAGCGTCGACAACTTCGCCAATTTTTGAAGAATCTTCTGTGCTCATAATAATTCGAATTGTTTGAGTCGCGACAAACCCTCTTGATTTTCTTCCATCATTTGTGTAATCAAAATCTTCGTAAACATTAAAGTTCATTGTCTGAATGTCTTTGTTTTCAAAACCTTTTTTTATTAACGCAGTTCTTAAATTTTCAACAATCTCTGCATTTTTTTCAGTTGCTTCTGAACTTGTGCTTGCCCTTGCAGTTGAATCAAAATAAATTGCAACTAAGTCAGGTATTGCTTTTATTGTTGATTGTCCTGTTACAGAAATTTTATTTTCCAAGGGATTTACAATTGAACTAAAAGTTGTGAAACCAATTGTTCCCAGAATCAAAACACCGACGACAATTATCAAAGTTATTGTTACTGATTTTTCCATTTATTTATAACCCCCTTTCAATTCTTTCATTATATTTTCCTCCAATTTAAAATATAAAAAATTGCGCAGACAATTATTGCACCTGATAAAAACCAAAACCATGCAGGAACAGATGTCCAAAAAATATTTGCGTTTTGAACAAAAGATTCTGCGCCTGAACTTTCAATTGTTGTTTTGAGCAAATTAGAATCCTGAAATTCAATTGGTTTTATTTTTGTTAAATTTTTTATTAAAAACGTTCCAACTCCTACGAGAATCGCGACAGGCAAGAGAGATTTTATTTTTGAATTTAAATTTGACTTTTTTGGGGAGATGATTATTGTTTTATTTGAAAGTTTATAAGTTGGAATTTTTTTCCCTTTGACACTCCAGAAAAAATTGCTGGACTTTTCAATCAGTTCTGCTTTGAGCAATTTTTTCAAATTATATTCAACTGTGTTTATTGGAGAATTTAATTTTTCAGAAATATCTTTTTCACTAAGTTCGTCTTGAGAAAGAAGAGCAATTATTTCTTTGCAAATTTTACTTAACAAAACTTCTGCGAGAGGTTTGGATTTCTCGTCGTCAAGAGAGATTAACAAGAAATTATTTTTTTCTTTCATAATTTAATTAGGAATTATTTATTTATAAATTCAGCGAAGAGTTCAAGAGGGATTGAAGTTAATCAAAACTTCTTTAAAACCACTTTCCTAATTATTTTTATGGATATAGAAAAAAAAGTCAAAGCAGATTTGAAAAAAATCAAAATAGATAAAAAATCAAAAATTTTAGTCGCGCTTTCAGGCGGGAAAGATTCTTCAGTAACTGCATATTTGCTGAAAAAATTTGGTTACAGCGTCGAGGGATTTCATATTTATCTGGGGATGGGAAATTATAGTAAAAAATGTCTTGAAGCAATTGAAAAACTTTGCGATAATTTGAAAATAAAACTTCATGTTTATGATATAAAAAAAGAAATGGGGAATTCAATGTGTTATTTGCGAACTGCGATTCAGGAAAAAAATAAACCTCTTGGAAATAAGTTGAAAAATTGCGCGATTTGCGGAGTGATAAAAAAATCAATAATGAATAAAGAGGCACGAAAATTAAACGCAGATTTTATTGCAACAGGTCACAACCTCGACGACGAAGCCCAGACCTTTTTATTAAATGTTTTGAAAGGAAGCCCGCAACTTTCTGCAAACAGCGGAATAATTACACAAAATAAAAAAGACAAAAAATTTATCACAAGAATAAAACCTTTATTTTATATTTCAGAAAATGAAGTCAGAAAATTTTCCAAAAAAAATAAACTTCCTGTTCATTATGAGCCGTGCCCGTGTGCGATTGATTCTTACAGAATTCAGGTTAGAAAATTTTTAAATGAATTAACTGACAAGGAAAAATTAAATATAATAAAAAATTTGGAAAGAATTAAGAAAAAATTAAAATCCCACCAACAAAAAAATATTTTTTATTGTGAAAATTGCGGAGAGCCGTGCAGAAATAAAATTTGCAAAATGTGTGAGTTGATGAGATGATTTCCGAACTTTTTCCCAAAAAATAGTGTCGTAAAATTTAGTAGTTATAAATCTTTAAATACTTCTGAAGATTTTTGTAAAAGTAAAAAATACTAAATATTGATTAATAATATCTTATAGATACAATATATGGTAGGTTGGTGAAAATGAAGTGTTTTTATTGCGGACATCAAGATACAAAAGTCACAAACAAAAGAGATAGTGAAAATGGTTTTACTCGAAGAAGACGCGAGTGCATGAAATGCAAAAAAAGATTTACAACTTTTGAGCGTCCAGAAATTGAGCTAATTGTTGTGAAAAAAGATAAGTCCAGACAGGAATATAATCGCGATAAATTATTTTTAGGAATTATCAAGGCGTGTGAAAAACGGCCTGTATCAAGAGAAGCAATTGAAAAAATTATTGAAGAAATTGAAGAAAAAATTCGGAATAGAGGAAAAGAAATCCAAAGTAAATTTATAGGGGAACTTGTGATGCGTGCATTAAAAAAAATTGACAAAATTGCTTACATAAGATTCGCGAGTGTTTACAGGGACTTTCAAGATGTTGGAGATTATCTCAAAACCTTAAAAGATTTTACCCAAAATAAAAAAATTCCAAAAGGTAAATTACATTAATAAAATAAAAATTATCGTGCGGTTTTGAGATTCCCAAAAATTTACAGAAACAAAAAGTAAATTTTTTAGGATTAAAAAAGAAATAAAAAATTTATAAAAATGGTTCATAAAATAAGAAAGCGAGACGGGAATGTGGTGTTATTTGATAAAGAAAAAATTGCAGAAGCAATTTGGAAAGCAGCAAAAGCCGTTGGAGGGACAGATAGAAAAAGACCGGAAGAACTTGCGAATCTCGTCGTGAAAACACTCACAGAAAAATATGGGGAAAATGGAATTCCGGGAGTTGAAGAAGTTCAGGATTTAGTTGAAAAAATTTTGATCGAAGAGGGGCACGCAAAAGTTGCGAAGGCATATATTCTTTACAGAAAAAGCCACGAAGAATTAAGAAATGTCAAAGGGTTGTTTGATACAATTGAAGTTGTTGACGATTATATTGGTTTAGATGATTGGATGGTAAAAGAAAATTCAAACATGGGATTTTCCCTTCAAGGATTGAATAATTATGTTGCTACAAAAATAATAACAAATTATTGGATGAGAAGAATTTATCCCGAAGCAATTCGCAACGCGCACGAAAATGCAGAGATACATATTCATGATTTAGGAACTTTGGGAGCATACTGTGTTGGCTGGGACTTGAAAGATTTGTTAATGATTGGTTTTACTGGAGTGAGTGGAAAGGCCTCTTCAAAACCTCCGAAACATTTGCGAACTGCTCTCGGACAAATTGTAAATTTTTTTTACACTCTTCAAGGAGAAACCGCAGGCGCGCAAGCATTTTCAAATTTTGATACTCTCCTTGCTCCTTTTGTAAGATATGATAATTTAAATTATGGGGAGGTAAAACAGGCAATGCAGGAATTTTTATTTAATCTCGCAGTTCCGACGAGAGTTGGATTCCAAACACCTTTTACAAATATAACAATGGATTTGAAAGTTCCAGAATATATGAAAGATGAGCCAGTTATCGTCGGTGGAAAACCGCAAAAACAAACTTACAAAGAATTTGAAAATGAAATGATTTTGATAAATAAAGCATTTGCAGAATGCATGATTGAAGGCGACGCGCATGGAAGAGTTTTCACATTTCCAATTCCAACCTATAATATTACAAAAAATTTTGATTGGGAAAACCCTGATTATAATCCCCTTTGGGAAATGACTGCAAAATATGGAATTCCTTATTTTTCTAATTTTATAAATTCAGATATGAAACCAGAAGACGCGAGAAGCATGTGTTGTCGTCTTCGTCTTGATCAGACCGAATTAAGAAAAAGAGGCGGGGGTTTATTTGGAGCAAATCCGCAAACAGGTTCAATCGGAGTTGTAACAATAAATCTTCCGAGAATTGGTTTCACGTCAACAAACAAAGAAGAATTTTTAAAAAAAATTGAAACCCTTATGGAACTTGCGAAAGAAAGTTTAGAAATAAAAAGAAAAGCAATAGAAAATTTTACAAAACGCGGACTTTATCCTTATTCAAAATTTTATTTGCGGAATGTTTATTTAAGATTTGAGCAATATTGGAAAAATCATTTTTCTACAATTGGAATTTTGGGGATGAATGAAGCAATAATTAATTTCATGTCTGGAGAAAATATTGCAACTGAAAGGGGGAAAGAATTTGCCGTCGAGGTTTTGAATTTTATGAGAAAAAAATTAGAAGAGTATCAGGCAGAGACAGGTAACATTTACAATCTTGAAGCAACTCCTGGAGAAGGCACGACTTACAGATTTGCAAGAAATGACAAAAAACGACTTGGAAAAATAATTGTGGCAAATGAAAATGCTGTAAAAAATTTTAAAGCAGAACCTTATTACACAAATTCAACTCATCTCCCTGTCAATTTCACAGATGATTTATTTGAAGCATTAGAATTGCAAGATGAACTTCAAACAAAATACACCGGA
>Ga0209727_1001409_pt1 | contig 19881 bp, 20 predicted proteins | sample RifGroC1_FD_183995 | JGI IMG/M metagenome (GOLD analysis project Ga0209727, IMG submission 183995) | Groundwater microbial communities from Rifle, Colorado, USA - Groundwater C1 (SPAdes) (version 2) | ecosystem: Environmental > Aquatic > Deep subsurface > Groundwater | place: Rifle, Colorado...
TAAATAAATTAATAAATGATTCAAACTTACGAAAAGATCTAATTAAAAAGGGAATTATTAATTGTCAAAAATTTACATGGAAAAACTATTACAATAAATTAATAACTCAATTAGAGATTACAACTTAAATATGATTACAGTAGGATTTGATGGAAATGAAGCAAATGTTGAAAATAAAGTTGGTGTTTCAGTTTACACACAAAGTTTGATAAATTTTTATCAAAAAAAAGCTAATAAAAACATGCGATTCAATATCTACTTAAGAAATAGACCTATTAAAACCATGCCAAAAGAAAATAAATATTTTCGATATCAATTAGTAAAAGGAAAAATTTTATGGTCTCAATTATTTCTACCATTTAAACTTTTAACTGGAGAAAAAAATGATGTTTTTTTCTCGCCTGCTCATTACACTCCAAGATTTTCAAAAATACCAACTATTGTTACAATTCATGATTTATCTTTTCACTATTATCCAAATGACTTTTTAAAACGTGACCTGTTTAAATTAAAAAACTGGACAAATTATAGTCTAAATAAAGCAAAAAAAATAATTGCAGTTTCTCAATCAACAAAAAACGATATTATTAAAGTGCTCAAAACTATTCCGGATCCGGAGATTAATGTCAGTTTGTGGGATCTTGGTCTTATTTACAAAATTACGGTTGGTGCAAAAGGAAACGTGTCAATTCTTATGACTCTTACCTCTATTGGTTGTCCGCTGTTTTCAACCATGGAGGGGCTTATTAAAGAAAAGATCAGTGCAATAAAAGGAGTAAAATCTGTTGATATTAATCTCACGTTTGAACCACCATGGACGATGGATTTGATGAGCAAAAAGGCTAAAATGGAATTAGGGATGAATTTATGAAACAAGCTGTTCCACGGCCACCCATCATTGGATCCTTTGAAGACATCGGAAAAGATGTTGCACGGGAAGTTACAAAAGCACCGACTGACATTGGTGAAAAAATACTGGAGAGTCTGACTGGGTCAACAGGAACCAGTAAACAACAAAATAAACCGCAGCAACAAGATGGCGCATTGGGGAAGATGGAAGAGACGAAAGACCAGCAGGTGAAAAAGTCTATTGCGCGGGCAGCACTTCAGCAACTGGCAACCCCCAGAGGGCAAGAGCAACCGGAGTATGAACAAAAGAAAAAAGAAGAAGAACAAAAGAAAAATATGGAGAAAAAACAAAAAGAAAAAATAGCAGCACAGGAGTTGCCAAAAATGAGCTCGAAAAAGAGACGGGGCGATTTGTATGGAATCCAAGGAAAGTCGTCAAGTGAAAAAAGTAGGAATGTGCGGCAAGATTAAGTACAATATTTACTATGAAGTTATTTAATACACTTTCAAGATCAAAAGAAGAATTTATTCCAATTTCACAAGGACGCGTTCTTTTTTATCACTGCGGACCCACAGTCTATTGGACTCAGCATATTGGGAATTTACGTGGGATGATGATGGGAGACCTCCTTCGGAGAAGTTTGGAATTTTGTGGGTATGTTGTAAAACACGTTCGGAATTACACGGATGTCGGGCATCTGACGAGTGATAGCGATACAGGAGAGGATAAAATGGAAAAGGGAGCAAAGCGGGAAGGAATGACTCCTGAGAAAATCGCAAAAAAGTATATTGATATTTTTGAGAGCGATACCAAAGCGCTCAATCTTCTTGAGCCTACGTTTAAACCGCGCGCAACAGAATATATTGCTCAGATGATTGATATTATTTCAGTTTTACTTGAAAAAGGTTTTGCCTATACAACAGATCTGGCAGTGTATTTTGATGTGACGAAGTTTTCTACATATACTCAGTTGTCTCATCAACAAATGGATAAAATTCAAGAGGGAGCTGGAAAAGCAGATGTATCAGATCCGCGTAAAATTCATGCAGCAGATTTTGCTTTATGGTTTTTCAAAGCAGGTGTTCACTCAAACGCTCTCCAAGTGTGGAAATCTCCGTTTCAATCACTTCTCGTTCGGGATGGCGTTGGATTTCCTGGGTGGCATATTGAGTGTTCCGCAATGAGCAAAGCTCTTTTGGGCACAACAATTGATATTCATCTTGGAGGAGTGGAGCATATTCCTGTGCATCATACCAATGAGATTGCGCAAAGTGAGGGAGCATCGGGCGCACCATTTGTTCATTATTGGCTTCATAACGAACATTTACTCGCGGGTGATAAGAAAATGGCTAAGTCTGAAGGAACGGGATTCTCATTGCAAGAAATAATCGATCGTGGGTATGATCCACGCGTTCTTCGGTATTTTTTCCTGCAGGCGCACTACCGGTCAAAGCAAAATTTTACGTGGGAAGCGCTGGAGGGAGCAAAGAAAGCCTTGCAGTTACTTCGTAATTTCGTTACATCGTGGAAATTAAATTTGAATTCTGAAAATAAAATAATTGATAAGGGAAAATTATACCAAGAACAATTTACAGATGCTATTTCAGATGATTTAAATATCCCTAAGGCGCTTGCGGTTGTGTGGGATATGGCGAAATCTGAACTATCGGATGCAGAAAAACTGTCTCTTATTCTTGATTTTGACCGGGTGCTCGGTCTTGGACTTGTTGATTGGAAACAGAAAGAGATTCCAGAAAAAATTATGAAACTCATTGAAAAAAGAAACACGCTTCGGAAAGAAAAGAAATTTGATGAATCTGATGTGATCAGAAAGCAAATTGAAGATGCAGGATATTCGGTAAGCGACACTCCTATTTCTTCTGAATCTTCTTCGCTGTGAGCGTGTGGGTTTGAATATCAAAATGCGTTGGATCAATAGTGAGTTTTATTGCGTTTCCGACAATAATTGAGGATAAAAGAAACGAGGATGGCGGGGTAATAGTCCACGATCCGAGATTCGTTTTACTGCTTGCAAATGTTAATTCATCAACTTTAATTGCATTTGTTTCAGAATCAACTGATGATACAACTGCCGTTGCCTCAATTCCTGCTGTTGCGCTTGCTTTGGCTCGCACGTCGCTGGATTTTGTTTTATTGATTACCGTTGTGAGGATAATTCCAAGAAAAATAAAGGTAACGGTCGAGATAATGTAGAGAAAAGTATTGTCTTTTTTGTTCCTATTTATTTTCATACGTTTTCATTACATCATATAATACATCAACTATTTTTTGATTCCCAACAAGTATTGCTTTTTGATCAAAAATTGAAAAATGATTTTTCTTGTATGGATCTATCATAACACCACCTGCTTCAGATACCAAAAGATTCGCTGCTGCAATGTCCCACGATTTTAGTCCTGCTTCAAGGTACGCTCCTAACCTTCCATTTGCTACCCATGCACATTCTAGTGCCGAAGATCCAAAATTGACTATCCGTGCTCCGTGTTCATGAAATGCTTTTCCAAATGGATAGGTTAATTGAAAATTTTCCTGATTGTATGGAGAGCCGATATTGATAATGAGTCCATCAATACTTGTTGCATCAGTAATGATAATTGGTTTACCGTTGCAAAAAGCACCTTTCCCTTTCTCTGCATAGAAAAACTCATCTCTCAGTAGATCGTATATGCCACCTGCAATTACCTTTCCATATTGGACATATGCGATAGAAATAGAATAAAAAGGGATTTCGTGTTTTGCGTTTGTTGTTCCGTCGAGGGGATCAACAATCCACACATTTGCGATTGTTTCCAGATGATCGATGGAGCTAGGTGTCTCTTCAGATAAAATGGTGTGACCTGGGTATTTTTTTTGAATCGAAGAGAGAATATATTGCTCACTTTGAATATCAGACACAAGAACTATATTTCCTCCGTGTTCCTTATTACGAACAGTTGTTTTAGATGATTTGAGTATGATAGAACCTGCTTCTTTGGCGACATTGCTGATGAAATTGATCATGCATGATTATTATATCAGAAACATTCTATTGTTTCGGTTATGGGTAGTGCCGTATGATGGATATATGATACAAAATTGGCAATCTCTATTTTATCCAAAATCCATTGCTATTGTCGGTGCATCGGAGAAAATTGGGAGCGTCGGATACAGTCTTGTTGAAAATATCACATCGACGTTCAAGGGGAAAACGTTTTTGATTCATCGTGAAGATCATCTGAAAGATATAGCGGATCCTGTTGATTTAGCTGTTGTTGCAGTTCCTGCTCCTATTGTTACTTCGATAGTTGAGGAAGCGGGGGCGAAAGGCGTGAAGGCTATGATCATCATTTCCGCTGGATTTAAGGAAGCTGGTGTTGAAGGCGCTCTCAAAGAAAAGGAAATTGTTCAGTTGGCCAATCACTACGGAATGACGATTATTGGCCCGAATTGTTTAGGAGTGATTAATCCGGAGATTGGAATGAACGCGTCGTTTGCCCCTGATATGCCGTCCTTTGGCGGCGCAGCGTTTGTATCGCAAAGTGGAGCGCTGTGCACTGCGGTTATTGATTATGCGAAACATTTGAATTTGGGGTTTTCCAAGTTTGTTTCCATCGGTAATAAAGCGTGCGTGGATGAGGTGGATTTGTTTGATTATTTTGCAAGTGACGCTAAGACGCGGGTAGTACTTGCATACATTGAAGACGTGACAAGAATTCCGGAATTTTTAAATAATGCAAAAAAAATTCATAAACCAATTCTTCTTCTTAAATCCGGAAAATCTGATGAAGGCAAGGCCGCATCGGTTTCCCATACAGGCGCATTAGGGGGAAAAGATATATATTATGATGCGCTATTTCGGCAAGCTGGAGTGTTGAGGGTCGGAACGATCCCTGAACTATTTACCGCAGCTTCATCATTTTTATATAACCCACTTCCTAAGGGAAATCGGGTAGCGGTTATTACTAACGCCGGTGGGCCGGGAATTCTCGTGACCGATGCAGCCATTGCTGCTGGACTTGCGGTTCCAAAATTAACAAGGAGTAATAATCCAATAGATTTATTAGGCGATGCAACCACAAACCGATATGGAAGGGCACTTGCCTCAGTATGCGCTGATGATGCGATTGATTCCTTGTTGGTATTGTTAACTCCGCAAGGAGGAACGCCGATTACGGAGATAGCCCAAAGTATTGTTGAAGTAAAAAAAACAACAGACAAGCCAATCATTGTTTCGTTTATGGGTCAGCATCGGGTTCTTCTCGGAGTTGACGTACTCAAACAAGGAAATGTTGCGGTATGTGACTATCCAGAGGATGCAGCAAAAGCATTAGGTCTTCTTGTTGAATATACACGGGTTTCAAAACAAATCTTTACGGAGTTACCAGTTACAAAAATAACTGATGGAAAGAAACTTACTACTGGCATGGTCCCTGAATATGAGGCAATGACATTACTTAAAACATATGGGTTTCCTGTCGTTGCAAGCGGATTTGCGGGAAGTGCAAAGGATGGAAAAACAGTGATGGATTTACTGCGTGTATCGTGCGCCATGAAAATAGTGTCGCCTGACATTACCCATAAAAGTGATGTTGGGGGAGTTGTCCTTAATATAACAGCTGAGACGGTTGAATCTTTATATGAAAAGATGATGTGTGATGTGAAACAAAACGCACCGAATGCAAAATTGGAAGGCGTATTGCTTGTCGAGATGGTAAAAGAGAAGGGAATAGAGCTTATTATTGGTGCAACCCGCGATCCTTTGTTTGGTGTGATGATTATGGTGGGATTTGGAGGAGTGACGGTTGAGGTATTTAACGATACGGCATTTGGCATTGCACCACTTTCAAAAGAAAATGTTATGGATATGATGAATCAGTTACATATTGCGAAATTATTTGATCATTTTCGCGGAGGGCCATCGTATAATAGAGAAACAGTTGTTGATGTGATTGGAAAAGTCCAACAACTCATGTCCGATCACCCGGAAATATCCGAACTTGACATAAATCCTTGTATTTTGCTTTCTGAAGATCGTGGTGCTCGCATCGTCGACGTCCGAATAAGAGTTTAGTCCGCTTAAGGCCTGGCCTTGAGCCACAAAGATTATTTAGAACTTTCAAGGCAAAACTCCGTCATTTTATTTCCTTTTGTATAAACTGCCTTATATGAAACTACATCATTATTATTGTTGAAAATATACGGTAATACTTCATGTATTTCTGAAAGTAAAGTCGGTAGTTTATCGATGTCTTCTGGTGTTAACCAAACAAGCTCGCCATCTTCCGGATTTTGTGTGAGAGTTCCTTTTAAATAATCAGCTGTAACAAAATGAAAAAAAAGTTCCTGATCCAAGTCTTTTAAGTATGCAGTACCGACAATTTTCACTTTGAGATTAGTAATTTCAAGTCCCGTTTCCTCTTTTATCTCTCGTTTTGCTGCTTCAAAAAGTCCCTCATTAAATTCGATGTGTCCACCAGGAGCCATCCATACATCTGGCATTATTTTTTTGTGTTTCCCTCGATGCAGCATTAAATACTTATTATCTTTTTTAATGAAACATTCAAGAGTTACTGAAATATTTCTTTTTTTCATACGAATATCAATCTCGAAGTTCTTTTTCAATTTCAAAAAGTCTATTGTATTTGGCCATTCGTTCGGGGTGGCGGGGGCCGCCGAATTTACAGTAGGTGGAGGTGCCGACAGCGAGGTCTGCAATGGTTGTGTCCATTGTTTCTCCACCGCGGTGCGAAATGATAGTGGTGAGATTGTTTTTGTCAGCTAATTGTATTGCATCGATGGTTTCAGAGATTGTTCCGATCTGATTTATTTTTATAATACAACTGTTCATTGCCTTCAGATCTATAGCTTTTTGAATGCGCGTGACATTTGTTGTGACAAGATCGTCGCCGACAATTAAGTGAGCGCTTCCAAGAGTTTCTGTTAGTGTTGTCCAGTTGTTCCAATCTTCTTGATCAAATATATCTTCAAATGATGAGATGGGATATTTATTGGACCAACTCACAATTTGTTCCATCCACGATATAGTATTTTCTTTTTTCAAAAATTCAGATGCAGCTGCATCAATAGCAATGGTTGCATCTGTCTGTGTTTGCTCTATTGCAGATGTTATCAGTTGCAGGGCTTCTTCATTACCCGTGAGTTCTTTGGGACAAAATGCGCCTTCAAAACCAATGGTGAGAGAATAATTTTTTGACTTTAGAATTTGTTCGAGTGTCTCAAAAACTTTATTACAAATATCAAAACGCTCCTGAAATGAAGTATTTTTTTTGCTATTTGGAATGATCATGAATTCCTGGATATCTGTCGCCCAATTGCCATGTTTCCCGCCTTCCATGACAAGGAACATCGGAGTAGGGAGTCGGAAGGAAGTGTTGCCAATAAGAGTCCCAAAATATTGATAGAGAGGAATTCCTTTTGCATGGGCGCCTGCTTTGGAAAGTGCCATAGATATGGCAGTTGTTGCATTTCCGCCCAATTTACTTTTATTTTCAGTTCCATCAAGGGAAATCATGATGCCATCAAGATTTCGTTGATTAGTTACATCTTTGCCAACAAGTGCTGGTTTGATGATTGTCGTAATGTTGTTCAATGCTTGATTAACTGGTATCTCCACTGCTTCTGTAGTGCCTGTAGAGGCTCCAGATGGAGAAGAAGCGATAAATGACTGTCCATCATTAAGCGTGACTTTTGCTTCTATGGTTGGATGATTTTTTGAGTCAAGTATTTGTTTTGTTTGGATATCTGTTATGTTCATGGCGTTAATTCCAAAAATGTATACGCGTATTTATCATCGTGCTTTTCTTCTTTTGATACAACATTGGAAAATCTGGAGTAGTCCGGGAAATGGGTATCTGCATCAAAGGCTCCTTTGACAATGGTAAGATAGAGCTTGTCTGCGTTTTGGATACCTTGAGCAAATAGTTGACCGCCGCCGGAAATAACTACTTCCTTTGGTTCAATTTTTCTTGCTATGGTTAATGCTTCTTCCATTGAATGGGCGACATAGGAATCGGGGATAGCAGGATGATAGGTTTCGTCATGAGTTACGACAATATGTCTTCTATCAGGGATTGGGTTTTTGCTTTTTGCGTAATAGGAAAGAACTGATTCAAATGTTTTTCTGCCCATGATGACCGTTTTACCAAGCGTAAGATTTTTAAATCGTACGAGGTCTTCTTTGATGTGCCATGGGATGCGACCCTCTTTTCCAATGCCTCGTTTTTCATCCATGACAGCAACGATTGAAATAGTCATAGCTAAAATCCACCAACAACAGTGATGTCGCCTTTGATTGGCGGATGGAATTTATAGTTTTCTAGTGTAATGTCTTCAAATTTGAATGCATCTATTGTTTTGATATCAGGATTCAGTTTGAGCGTCGGGAATTTGTAGGGTTTTCGCTTCAGTTGCTCGCGGCACTGTTTGAAATGGTTTTCATAAATATGGACGTCTCCAAAAACATGGACAAATTCACCGGGTTTGTAGCCAGTGACTTGTGCCAGCATCATGGTTAACAATGCATAGGAGGCAATATTAAAAGGTACTCCCAAGAATAAATCTGCGCTTCGTTGGTAAAGAAGCAGCGATAGTTTATCTCCTGTGATATTTATATGAAACATCGTGTGGCAGGGAGCAATGACCACAGAAGCACTGTGAGATCCGCTCATTTCATAGATACATCCGGCATTCCACGCGCTGATGATGTAGTGTTTTTTTTGCGGATACTTTTTTATTTTTTCAATAGCCCATCCGAGCTGGTCAACAGTATCCTTTCGTCCTGTTACCCAGTGTCGCCATTGAACTCCATATACAGGACCGAGTTCTCCCCATTTGGCAAGAAATTTTGGATCTATTTTTGCTTTTTCTATAAATGCCTCATAAGTCATAGATTTCGTTTTTCCATCTTTTACTGCCCATTCGTATTTTTTGTATGCCCATTCATCCCAGATGTGAACATTGTTATCGACGAGATATTTGATATTTGATTCACCTGATAAGAACCAAATAAGTTCGTGAATAACACCGCGCGTAAACATTTTTTTTGTGGTTAAAAGAGGAAAACCCTTTGAGAGATCGTATCGACAGATTCTCCCAAATACACTTTTGAGTTTTACTCCTGTTGAGTGGGAGACTTTCCACTTTCCATGTTTCATGATGTCAGCCATGAGGTCGAGATACTGATGTTCTGGATGTTTTGCTTTCATTTTTTTCTCCTTATTGTTTGGGCAAGTGATCAATATGTATTTTTGATAATGTCATGAGATACACCATACTGATGATACCACCTAAGAGTGCAAAGAAGGTATGAGCACCTAAAACTTCGGTAATTGAGGCAGACAAAAACATAGGAATGATGGTTGCGATCGTCATAAGAAACCATAAATTTCCCCACAGTCGACCCATCATGTCAGGAGGTGTTACTTCCTGCATGAGTGTTTGAGAAGGAATTTGTACGCCGACAAAACTGATTCCAGTCATAAAGCAAATGATGGGAAGTAAGAACGGCCGAATTTCAAGGGGAACAAGAGGAAGAAAAACTCCAATTGCTAAAAAGCAGAGAGCCAATCCGAGGATGGCCGTTCTGATGATTAATATCTTCCGTATTTGTTTCCGTAGAATTTTTGGAAATATATAAACACCAAGCATGGCTCCAACGAGAGCAGGAATGATGATATACAGCGCGGCGTCTTCAACAGCAATATTGAGAAGCTCTTTGACCAGAGCAGGGATATTGATGGCGATAATGTACATGATGATTTCTCCACCGGCAACAAGTAAAATAGGATAGAGTATTTGTTTGTTGTTTTTAATATACCGATAGCCATCAAGAACTTTAGAGAAAAATTGCGTCAGGTCGGTTTCAATATCCAATCTTCGTTGGTGAGACATTTTCGGTAAACTTGCAACGCTTATGCATGCTATAGCAAGAAGGATTGAACAAAGAATAAGTGTTGGGTGAAATCCAAGATATTTACTTAAAAAACCGGCGGATCCAAAACCGATTAACATACCAGCTTGTTTAGTAAGTAAAAAAAGTCCGTTGGCTTCAGGAAGTTCTTCTTTGGTTACAAGAGCAGGAAGGGTGGCGGATTCGCTGGGTAAATAAAATTGAGAGATCAGTGAGTAGACAAAAAGAATGGTATAGAGTAAAAAATATCGATCTCCAGTAAAAAGAAAAAGAAGGATGGTGAGTGATTGAAGAAGTGTCGTTATGACAAGAAGTTTTTTTCGATTCACAATATCTGCGACCGTCGAAGCAAAAGGTCCAACGAGAAGAATGGGGATGCTGTAGGCTATCCAAAGAAAAGATGCAGCGAGGGTTGAATTTGTTTTGTTAAAAAGTTGAAGTAGCAATACAAAATTAACAATATTTAACCCAGTTATTGTTAATAGTTGAGACAGCCATAGTTTGATAAATTGTTTATTTCCAAGAACATGAGGAACAACTGGAATTGATAGTTTCTTCACGATTTTTTTATTATATCATGTGGTACACTGATGATAATGAGTGATTTGAAATTATATTGGCGCGTGTATTTTATTTTTGCAATACTCCTTATTCCCATTATCTTTTATTGGGGGTGGATGTTGATGGGGAGGTTACGACATCCTTCCACAACTTTACGTGTTTCAACGAAGCCGGAAAAATTTTTTTCTCAAATAAAACCAATTTGGCCCAAGAAAATTCCTATTCTCATGTATCACTACATTGAATATGTCACTGATAAAAGGGATACGATCAGACAGTCACTGAATATCACGCCGTATATATTAGAGCATCAGATACAAACATTATTAAATGCCGGATATACCTTTATTACTGCACGTGAATTAGGTGAAATATTTGATGGAAAATTGGATATACCAAAAAAACCAATCCTTCTGACATTTGACGACGGGTATCGGGATTTTTATACAGATGCGTATCCGATCATCAAAAAATATCGTGTGAAGGCAACTGCCTATATTATTTCCGGATTTATCGGGTATAGGAATTATATGGCTGAAACGCAGATTAAGACAATAGCACAAGAAGGGCTAGTCGAAATTGGTGCCCATACGGTTCATCATCTCAGCTTTAGCCATGCTCCTATTCATGAAATACAAAAGGAGTTGAGAGAAAGTAAAACAACGTTAGAAACGCTTATTGGCAAGTCCGTTGTTTCATTTGCATACCCTAACGGATCATACGATGAATATGCGATGAATGAAGTCGAACAATCTGGATTTACCATAGCAATGGGAACACGTCCTGGTATTACTATCAATCCGCAAGATCGTTTTACCCTTTCACGCATCCGTCCTGGGTCAAACATCGGAGCCGATCTTCTTATACGTATTTCAAAATAAAGCGTTAATTTGCGATATCTTTCTTTATCTGCTCAAACTCTTTTTTTGTGATGTCACCGTTTGCATACCGTTTTTTGAGAATTTCCAGCGGTCTCTCTTCTTTTTCTTGTTCCCCCTGCCCGTTTTTTGAGCGAAAAAGGGAAAACACAAAGGAAATAAAAAGAATGATGAAAAATATATTGATGAGTGTCGGGAAGAATCCGGATCCGAACCAAAACATATGAGGATAGAACCAAAACATAGGAATTTTTCCTTTCTCACACTATAATACACCTATGGTCAAGACGTTTGAAGAGGCGAATCGGTATGTGATGTCGTTTATCCCAAAAGCAGATGAGGTAAAGTTTGCTGGACAATTCGGATTGGATAGGCAAAAGTATTTATTGCATCTTTTAGACGATCCTCAAGATAAATTTCCCTGCGTTCATATAACGGGAACGTCTGGAAAAAGTTCGACATCATATCTCATTTCCTCAATTTTAAAAGAAGCAGGGTATGTCGTTGGTCTTCATATTTCTCCGCATCTGGTATCTCCAACTGAACGGATACAGATTAATAACAAACCAATTTCAAATGATGAATTTATTGAATTAGTTAATGTTGTCATACCACATATAGAAAGAATGAAAACGAGTAAATTCGGAAAGCCGACGTATTTTGAAATTCTTGTGACTATGACATTTCTCGCGTTTATCCGTCACAAGATTGATATTGCAGTTGTTGAGGTTGGGCTTGGTGGAAGGTTTGATGGTACTAATGTTGTGAAAAGGACACTGGTTGCGGTTGTAACGAATGTCGGGCTTGACCATACACAAATTTTAGGTGATACAGTTGAAAAAATTATCGATGACAAAAAAGAAATTATTAAATCGGGATGTGTTGTCGTGTCTGGTGCAACACAACCGTCAGTGAAAGACATTATTACAAAAAAATGTAGAGATGTGAACGTGCAAGTGCGATTTCTTGATATGACAAAACAATCGCATATCAAACTCGGATTACTCGGTGAATTTCAAAAACAAAATGCAACACTGGCGAAAATGACTGCGGATGAACTTATTAAAAAAGGATATCGTATTACAGAAAAAAATATTTCTGATGCGTTTGAGTGCGCGCAGATTGCCGGTCGAATGGAGGTCGTACGGAAAAATCCGCTTATTGTTTTGGACGGAGCGCATAATGAAGACAAAATGCGTGCTCTGGCCTCAACATTTCCAAAGTGTTTTTCGTACAAAAAACTTGTTGTTATCTTAGCTTTGAAAAAAGACAAAGACGCAGAAAAGATTGTGCCGCTGATTGCACATATTGCTGATACGATTATTTTTACGAAGTTTACAAAAGAGACAGATATGGGAAGTCAATTATGTACAGATCCCGAAGAGCTTGCACGTCTTATCACAAAAAAAGATGTAGGTGTTGATCATGATCCGATTCATGCGTTTCAAGGAGCAGTTGCGAGTCAGGAAGAAGAGACTGCCATTCTGGTTACCGGATCGTTATACTTAGTAGGGGAGATGAAAAAGGCACTGATTGAAAAAACGATAATTCTATGAAAACACTTTTGTATTGGATATTTGTGGCTTTGTTGTATGTCTATACTAAGCTTTTCCTTATTCTTGTGGTTTCGAAACCAAAAGAGAAGAGAAGCAAGCAATGCATCTTTATTGCTAATCACCCTAATTTATTTGATCCCATGTACGTCCTTCCGATTATTAGGAAGCGGGTTACGGTTCTTATTACCGAGCATGCATTTAACGTGCCTATTTTTGGAGCGCTCCTTCGTTATACCAATCAAATACGAGTGTCTTCTGATAAACATGCTGTGTATGAAGAAGCGCTGAAGCAGTTGCGTAGCGGTGCGTCAATTCTTTTGTTTCCCGAAGGACAGAATAGTAAAGGAAACAAGTTAGCACCGTTTCATACAGGAGCAGTACGACTTTCGATGGAAAGTAATGTTCCGATTGTTCCGATAGGTATCTATCTTGATCCAGCTTGGATATGGAGGAAAAATGTGGTGATACGAAACATAAAAGTAGTATTTGCATGGTACCGATATGGATGGTATGGAGTGACGTTTGGGAAAGAAATATGTATTCCAGGATCAGTTGAGGACCGAGTGTCAGTACAGAAACAAACATTTGCACTTCGGAAGACTATTGTTCGGTTATCTTACAAGGCTAGAAAGGCATGTGAACATGCAATACAATTAGGAAAGAGAAAAAACACTGTTCGTTTTCATAACGGGATTCGTTTTGCATACCGCGTGGTGTGCTTTTTGTTTTTCACTCGTATTCATTAAAGGATTTTTAACACATTCCACCAGTTTTTGACATATTCCGCTCTTCGATTTTGGTACGTTAAGTAATACGCATGCTCCCAGACATCAAGGGCAAGTATTGGCGTGTGGCCAAGTGTATATGGTGAATTTTGATTTGGAAGGCTATAGATTTTTAAATCTTTTTTTTCGTCTTCTACAAGCCATGCCCATCCGCTGCCAAAGTGTTTTATTGCAAGCGTACTTACCTGATCTTTGAACGCGTCAAGGGATCCAAATGTTTTTGTGATGCGTTCAATGAGCGGATGATTTAATTCTTTCTCTGGTCCCATAATCGAAAAATATAATACGTGGTTAGCTACTCCACCAGCGTTATTTTTTAAATAGACACGGTCTGGTTCAGATATGGGAAGCGATTCTATATCAGTGAGAATTTTTTCTAGCGTTAGTTTTTGTAACTCCGGATATTTATTAAGTATTGTATTGGTATTATCAATATATGCTTGAACATGTTTGGTAATGTGAATCTCCATTGTTTTTGCATCAATAGTTGGTTCAAGGTCAGAAAATGAATACGATAATGGTTGTTGAGTGATCATAGGTGTTACTCCTTTTTTTCTTTGTAATAGACGTAGTATACACTATACTATAGAGCATGTTTGATTGTCTTATCCCTTTTTATAATGAGGACGCCACACGCCTTCAATTAATTATTTCAACGCTTTCACCAATTCGTTCAGTTGGTCAAATTATTTGTATTGATGATGGGTCGACAAATGATACAGAAAAACAGATTCGGCATATATTTCGCAATAATAAAAAAGTGTTGATAACTCGGTATGCGCATAATGCGGGCAAGTCAGAGGCAATAAGGAAAGGGCTTACTCATGTTGCATCGGATGCGATATTGACTCTTGATGCAGATATGTTTAATATTCAGCCCTCTGAGATAGTCAGCGCGTATGAGGAGTTTCAAAAGTATTCCTATGATCTACTCATTCTTCAACTCATCGAAGAACCAAAACAAGCACGTCATTTTCGCGGTGATATTTTACTGTCTGGTCAGCGGTTCATAAAAACAGCAATTCTTGTTGACGTCTTTCACCGCATGCATCCGCACGGATTTGCTCTTGAGATGGCGATGAATTTATATACCATGCGTCACTCCTGTAGATATGGATTGATGCCATTTTCTGCACACAATATTCAACCTTTTGATAAACTTGGCGTTGTGAGGGGAATACAGAAAGAGATGAGGCAACTGTGGGATATTTTTTCTTCCGTCGGACTCCTTGGATTTTTAAACGTTTATCTGACCTTTGGAAAAGAAAAGAAATATTATACTATTGGCAAGTAGATTTCAAAATATTGTTTCGTGAGATCTTTACTATTTACCTTTCGGTAGATTTCAAAATCAGAAGCAGTGGTGCGAATAGTGAAATTGTGTAGTTTTGCATATTTTTCCAGCTCTTTCCAAAATAAAGAAAGCAGATTTGCTGATCCGTGGTGGGTGTAGGTAAGAACTGTGCCTGGATAATAAGTTTCCTTTTTTACTTTTGTTTCGAATTCTTTTTTTATTTTTGTTTGTGATGTTGCAAGTGCTCCTATCTTCATATGACTTCTTGTTGGGTTGTACTCTTGCCCGGTAAATATCGTTAGCGTTGTGATATGGGATGTAAACATGGTTGTAAGTTCTTCACAGTAGCCTTTTATTTTTGCGTATGGTCCAACCTTTTCAATATAGTAGTAATCAAACGGTTTCATGGTTATTTTTGTTGGGTGTATCATAGTGTCGTTTGTTTTTAGGTTATCGAGGTATGTTTCAAGATTATGCAGGTTAAATGAAAGCCATTTGATTTGTTTTTTGAGAGTTTCTTTTTTATCTGTAAATAGTGTTTCTAAGTTGCCGCTATAACTCAAATGTTTTTGTATTTCGGCAAGTGATATACCAAGCGTTGTGAAAAGAAGTATCATTTGATACTCCAAAATTTGTTTATTTTCATAGGAGCGGTAGCCGTTGGGAGCGATATTTGTGGGCTTGAGGATCCCTTTTTGATCGTAAAAGAGGATGGTACGTTTGGTTGTTCCTGCGAGTTTTGCAAGTTCACCAGCTGTGAGAGTTAACTTCATATGATGCCCATTGACTATGACGTTACGTTATGCTTTATGATACTTCTTTATGAACACGTTGTCAAATCCAGCTATCACGCTTATTGGCGCATCGGAGAATAACTTGAAGCATATTGATGTGGTTATTCCGCGTGGGAAGATCGTGTGTTTTGTGGGAGTGTCGGGATCAGGAAAGTCCACCATTGCCTTTGATATCATTGCCCGTGAAGGACAACGCCAGTATTTTGAATCGTTACCCTCATTTGCTCGGAGATATTTATCTAAAAGTAACCGTCCAAATGTTGATGAAATGCATGGGATATCAGCAAGTGTTGTGATAAGCCAAAACCGCGTGCATGGCAATCCCAGGTCAACCGTTGGGACATTGACTGAAGCCTACACCTATTTGCGATTATTATATTCTCGAGTTGGACTTCCATCAATGGATTCTTCCTACTATTCGTTTAATCATCCGTATGGATTTTGTAAAACCTGCAAAGGATTAGGAAGATCAGTTGAGGTGAATGTCGATCGTATGATTGATAGGTCAAGGAGTTTAAATGAAGGAGCGCTTATTCCTCGCGAATGGTATGTCGGAGGAAGGCAATGGAGCATCATTAGGGCAACCCATTATTTTGATATGGATAAAAAGGTTCAAGATTATACAGATCGCGAACTTGAGATTTTGTTGTACGCAAAGCCTGAGATGGTTGAAGCATCTTCAGGAGATCTCGTTGATCGGTTTACGTTTCAAGGAGTAGCACATCGGATTATGCATAGAAACACAAAGGTGCACAGAGGGCCTTCTGAAAGCGATTTAAGATACTTTGATTTTGTTGCTTGTCCTACGTGTCACGGAGGACGGCTGAATGAAAAATCATTGTCTGTAAAGCTTCATGGAAAAAATATTGGTGAGGTTGGGGATATGGCTTTAACGACATGTCTAGATTTAATAAAGAGAATTGAACATAAAAATGCGGAGGTGATTAAACCACGGCTTCTTGATCAGTTGGAAAGTTTGATCAGTGTTGGTTTGGGTTACGTACACTCAAATCGTTCAACAGATACATTATCCGGTGGCGAAGCACAGCGCGTAAAGATGGCCAGACAGCTTGGATGTGATCTTGTTGAAACAATTTATGTGTTGGATGAACCAACAGCAGGACTGCATCCGAGGGATGTTGGAAATGTGATTACGAATTTACGACGGCTTCGAGATAGTGGCAACACGGTTCTGGTTGTTGAACACGATGAGTCTGTCATCCGCAGTTCGGACTATATTATCGAAGTTGGTCCAGGGGGAGGAAAATTAGGCGGAGAAATTGTGGCCATGGGGACAGTTAAAGAAATATTGGCAAACAAAAATTCTTTGACAGGCAAATATTTGAACAGCACACTTCGAATTGCAGATAAAAAAGCATATCGGGAAGCAAAAGGGAATGTAGAAATAAAACATGCAAAGAGAAATAATTTAAAAGATCTCACTGTACAGATTCCTCAAGGCGTTTTAGTTGCTTTAACTGGCGTATCTGGATCAGGGAAAAGTTCGTTTGTTGAGGAAATAAAAAGTCAGCATGATGATGTTGTGGTGATTGACCAATCCAGTATTGGGAAAAGTATACGCGGATGTATTGCAACGTATGTTGGCGCGTTTGATCGGATCCGTGATCATTTTGCGAACGAGAATCGTATACATCCGAGCCTGTTTAGTTTTAATAGTCATGGAGGATGTAGCGCGTGCAAAGGAGTTGGATTTATGGAAATGGATATGAATTTTTTAGGGGATGTGAAGATTCCCTGCGAAGTGTGTCATGGAACACGGTACAAAGAAAAAGTATTGCGATACCTCTATCACGGAAAGACGATTGTGGAGGTATTGCAGATGACGGCAACTGAGATTTATGATTTTTTTGATGATGAGGAAATACAAAAGCAGATGCAGCTTTTGATGGATGTTGGTCTTTCGTATATTGAGATGGGGCAGACGCTTGATACACTTTCTGGTGGTGAATGTCAGCGACTGAAACTTGCGAGCCGTTTGCAGCAAAAAGGCGAGTTCTATATTTTGGACGAGCCAACATCAGGACTTCACTTTGCCGATGTTGAAAAATTATTGATACTTCTCAACCAACTTGTTGACGCAGGTAACACGGTATTTGTGGTTGAACACAATGTCGATGTAATTAGAAATTCCGATTGGGTGATTGATTTAGGCCCAGAAGGAGGTGATCTTGGTGGCCATCTCATCGCTCAAGGCACGCCGAAAGAAATAGCCAAAGTTAAGGCATCGTATACAGGGAAATATTTGATACAATAGGTTCATTGTGAAAATCTTTTTTCTTGGTACCAATGGATGGTTTGATACGGAAACTGGGGTGACGCCGTGTATACTCATCGATAGCAAAGAGGCATATATTGTTCTAGATGCGGGTGGCGGGATATATAAATTAAATCAGCATATTACGGATACGAAAAAACCCATCTATCTTTTCATCAGCCATTTGCATATAGATCACATTTGGGGACTACATATTCTCCAAAAATTCCGATTTCCTCAGGGAATGACTACTGTTGTTCCGGAAAGTTTGGGAAATTCCTTGAAAACCTTCATGAATACACCGTTTACGGTTTCTATTGATAAGCTTAATACAAAAACAATGATGATGGAATTATCTGAGGGAAATCATACACATCCCTGTTTGGTTTCTTGCTTTCATTTGTTTCATTCATCACTGGATTTCGGGTACAGGTTTAATTTGGAGGGAAAAATAATTTCTTATTCAGGTGATTGCGGAGTAAATGAAAAAAGTATGGAGTTGGCGAAAAACGCGGATATTCTTATTCACGAATCCTCACTTGAACCTGGTCATATTTCGCATAGCGGATGGGGACATTCAAATCCCGAGCATGCAGCGCAACTTGCCAAAGACGCTGGCGTTGGAAGATTGCTATTGACGCATTTTGATGCACGTATTTATACGACGCTTGAAATGCGCAAAGACGCAGAAAAAGTAGCTCAGGAAATTTTTCCAAATACGAAAACAATGGTGGATGATGATTTCGTTGAAATATAGAATTTATTTCTCTGTTGTTAAAAATTCAATGAGAGGTTTGGAGAAGAGGGTGAGGGACAGGGCGATGCTCAGAACGTGTTCAAACATGGGAACGACAATGTTATGAGCACCAGCAAGCGTTGCGGTATCAGCAGGAACGAGTTCATCGCCAAACAAAGCATGCACAGTCATAATTTTTTCTTTGTCATTGTTGGTTAACTCATGTTCACGGCCTTCAAAAAGTTGTACGGATTGGGCAAAGGATTGACTTTCTTTTGTTCGTGATAAAAAAGAACGGAAACCCCGTTGATCTCCCATTCGTAACCTGCCGCAGACGGCGATTATTTTGTGAATATTATCTTTTCGTTCAATAAACGCATTGAGTACCGCACTCGCTCCGGCACTTGCGCCAACGAGTGAGATTTTGTCTCCGTTTTTTATGTATTGATCAATGAGTGTGATAAGCGCGTTGAGTTTCGGGTTAAAATCCTTTTTGTCATACCACCAGAGCGGATACACAATGGGAGTTAGACCATAAGACGTCCAATGATGAGTCAATAGAGACAATCGTCGTACTGCGTCTCCGAGTCCGGGAATGACTATAACAACATGATTATTTGTCATGAACAAAATTATACCATCTTAACGGACTATTTTTGTGTTACAATTTGCTCATTATTATGATTCCTTTTTATAATACAAGCGGGGGAGCAAATCGGACGGTTGAGGAAGCATTGGTGTATAAAACAAAGAAATATCAGTTGTTTGATACTTCTCTCATTTCCGATATTTTCAAGCGTGTATTGAATAAAAAAGTTATTGGTTTTGAAAAGCCGCTCAATATCGGACTGCCACACGTTTCGTATGTTGTACATCTTGAACAGAGTGAAGATTTGTTTTTCCGTGCAAATTTAGGACCAAAGGAACCGGAAGTGCAACTTGTTAAAGAACAACTTGTGTCAAACGTTGCTCGTGCGCACGGACTTCCAGCAAATCATATTATCCACGTTGATATTTCAAGGAATATATATCCATTTGATTTTCAAATTCAGGAAATGGTGCAAGGGCTTGATGCAGAAATTGAGTTTCATGGAACGAAAGAAAACTACGATACCTTTTCTTTTTCAATAGGGCAGTTGGTGGCTCGGTTAAGCGAAATTACTGTGAGTGGGTTTGGGCAGTTTTCACCAGAAAAGGTGCTTGAAGGCAAATTCATTGGCGAA
>Ga0209727_1001410_pt1 | contig 19873 bp, 14 predicted proteins | sample RifGroC1_FD_183995 | JGI IMG/M metagenome (GOLD analysis project Ga0209727, IMG submission 183995) | Groundwater microbial communities from Rifle, Colorado, USA - Groundwater C1 (SPAdes) (version 2) | ecosystem: Environmental > Aquatic > Deep subsurface > Groundwater | place: Rifle, Colorado...
AATAAAAACAAATTTACTAAAAAGATACTCTGATTTAGGAATAACTAACTTAACTATATCAAATTTTGAAGATTATGTTGATAGTGATGGTGATGGGTTAATAAATAAGTATAATTTAGGAAATATGTTTACATCTCTTTCAAATGGAGAATCTAATACAAATTATACATCGAATGAATCTACAATTGTATTACCTGTGAGTGTTCAAACTGCAGAGGTAAATATTACAGAAGGAACTATTGTAAAAAATGGGGCTGATACTGGCTCAAAAACCACAACTGTCTCTAATGGAGATAAAATTGCTATAAAATTAACCTCTGGCGATTACTATGGTAAAATAGTAGAAAGTACTTTATCTCTAACCTATTTAGGTTATACATTAACAGCAAAATATAGCATAACCAATAGAGACATTAACTGGGTACAAAAAACAAGTTCTGCTAGTTGGAATGGAATATGTTCTCATAGTCTAGTATTTGATAATAAAATCTGGGTTATTTCTAAGGTTGATAATAACACTTATTGTAATAATATATCGAATTCTACTGATGGTATAACTTGGACAAAAGTTACTGATAATGTTCCATGGGGATTAAGAGCTGGGTATAGTAGTGTAGTATTTGACAATAAAATTTGGATATTTGGTGGGACTTATACATCTATTCATTATAATGATGTGTGGAATTCTACTGACGGTATAACTTGGACAAAAGTTACTGATAATGGTGGGTGGAGTCCTAGAATACACTCTTTGATCGTAGTTTTTAATAATAAAATCTGGCTCATTGGAGGATTTTCTAATTATTCAAATGAAATGTTTTCTGGTACTGATTATAATGATGTATGGAATTCTACTGATGGCATAACTTGGACAAAAGTTACTGATAATGCTCAGTGGAAAGATATTGATGGTTATACTAGTATAGTTTTTGGTAATAAAATCTGGATTATTGGTGGGCATACTAATTCTTATAATAATAAGGAAATATGGAATTCTACTGATGGTATAACTTGGACAAAAATTACTGATAATGCTCCATGGGGACAAAGATCTGGTCATGCTAGTGTAGTATTTGATAATAAAATCTGGGTACTAGGCGGATTTTCATATTCTCAATATAGTAAAAATAATGACGCATGGTATTCTATCGATGGTATAAATTGGACAAGAGCAAAAGCAACTAATAATGTTGGTTGGGATAGAAGATCTTTTTTAAATAGTGTCGTTTTTAATAATAAAATTTTGATATTAGGTATTAATAATTCTCGCATTAACGACGTTTGGTCGTCTGAATAAATGACTCTAAAATAGAATCGTGTAAAATTGCACGATTCTATTTTTTTTAATATATAATAAAATTAAAAATTAAACAAGTAATAATCATCGCAATTAACACAAAATGGCTTATAATCGCCCAAAGTATTCTCTTTATAAGCATTTTGGAGTTTTGGGGTGATTGAGTTTATATCTTCGGTATTAAAATCTCCAATTATTTGGTCAGGGCTAAACGAGCAGTAACTAACCTTGCCATTTGGTGTTACAAAAATTTCTCTTCGCAAGTGGATACAAGGGATTCGTTCTAAAGGCGACAAATCAACGACTTTTTTGTCTTTTAGTTTCCCACAATATGTAGAATATTTTCTTATTATTAGATTGTTTGCTTCTTTATTTCTTATGTATTTTTCTATTTCGACTTCATTCTCAAGCATTCTAACTACTTGTTTGTAAAATTTAAATCCACTATCAGTAAGAATAGTAATAACATCTTTAATATCGCTAAATTTTGCCTCTGGATGTATGATATTGTAAGTTTTTTCATCATAACAATCGATTTTTAACACAAAACTAATTTTTTCTTTGTTTAAATCGCTAATTTTATCGATAAATTCTTTATTTAAGCCAAAGCCAGTAGTTTCCACTACGATATTTATATCTTTTGAGTCTGCGTATTTTAGAATATCGATAAAATTTTTGTGAGTCAAAGGTTCGCCCATTCCTCCAAAAACAAGCCACAAATCGGCGTTTAAATTATAAGTGTCATCAATAATTTTTTTAGCAAGTTCAAAATCCATTTCAGTTTGTGATTCACCTAACTCAGGATAGTAAATACTTTTAATAGGAGAATAATTAGTTAGCTCAATATTAAGCATATAAGGGACAGTGTAGAGAGCGTCAATATTTTTACTAAAATATTCTGTTATTTTTTGGATTGTGAAATTAGATTTAAACTTGTTATATATTTTTGTAGTTAGAATCTCTTCTCCTGTATCATTTAGACCAAGTTTTATTCTATAAATACGCAAATCAATATCAGATAGAATAGTTTCTATGTCAAAAGAGTTTATATCCTTTGATAAAGCGTAAAATAAATAATCTTTTTTGATTATTTTATCATTTTCTACAAGTTTTGCCATTTCTCGCATAATATCTTTTTTTACAATTGTTGGAGCCATTCCATCTGCAAAACCTATACAATAAGTATAGTCAGATATATACTGAGTGTGTTGATTTAACATATTGTCTATAAAATTTTTATCATAAAAAGGATTGCCAACATCAAAAATTACAATGTCATCTGTGTTCTTTGATTCTTCATAAATTGTTTCTAATATAGTATTTGGATAAAATTCTTGTAAAGTTATGTTTTTAATACCCTCAGGAATATTTTTTATATTTCCATTTTGGATTAAAATAAATCTATCGTAATCAGATTTTACCTCTCCATAAATTATTTCTAAAGAAGTTTTACCATCAAAAATCTTTGGTAAATCCTTATAAACGAATAATCCATCAAAAACCAATGTTTTCATAAAAACCCCTATTATTTCTCTTTAAAGCAAAAAAATTTGACATTGCTTTAATTTATGCTATACTATCAAAACTAAATTTAAATGTATAGAAAAAAATTCTATTTTATCAAAATTATAACACATATTAGCACAGATTGTCGCTGATTTACACAGATTAAAAATAACTGTAATTCATGTAATATTTTTTTTTATACTAAATTTTTTATTTTATTGTTGAAATTCGTAATTATTTTTTTTATAATGATGATAGTTCAAATCGTCATTATATACATGAAATGTTTTTTTTTACAATATATGTATTTGAAAAAAATTATAGAAAGTTTATCATAATTGACAAACCTAAACATTTCAGTATATACTAATCTTACTGCTGTCTAAGGGAGAATTATATGGAAACCACAATGTCATTGGTTACTTTTAAAATAAGTAGTGAACTTTACGGTATAAACATAATGGAAGTAAGAGAAATTATTAGATATACAGAAATAACTCCTATTCCAAATTCACCAGAGTTTGTCGATGGTGTTATTACTTTAAGAGGTGAAATTATTCCAATAGTTGATCTTGGTAAAAGATTTCATTTTGAACCTATAACTTTCACAGAAGATGAAGAATTACTAAGAGGAATAATTGTAATCACAGTTGAAGATATGACTATTGGCATTTTAATAGATCAAATCAATAGGGTTATTCAAATCAATACAAATCAAATTCAGCCACCACCACAAATGATTTCTGGTATTGGCTCAGAATATATTCAAGGTGTTGTAAAACTCGAAGATAATCTTTTAGTTATCCTAAACACAAGCAAACTTTTTAGCAAAAAAGAATTAATGCAATTAGCGGGGAGATATTAAAATCTTATTATGAATAAAATAAGGTTTATTTTTATTATTTTTACATTTTTTTTCGTATTTTCGTGCAATAAATATAAAATAACAAAATATTTTAATTTATCTGAGCATTTTGCTCATTACGTAGATGTAGCACTTGATAATAATGGAAATATTTATGTTGCTTTCAAAGATTTTGCACACAAACATAGATTTAGCGTAAAAAAAATAGATGGCGATTTGGTAGAATATGTTGGAAAACCAGCCTTTAGTGATATGGATTGTTTGTACAATAAAATTATTACTGTGAATGATATTCCTTTTGTTGCGTATTCTGATTATTCTATGATAAATAGGCTAACGGTTAATCGATTTATAAATAATCAATGGGAAGTTGTTGGGACAAAGGGCATTTCAGACTACATAGCAGAAAACATTGATATAGCTTGCGATAAAAATAGCAATATCTATGTTGTTTATTCAGAAAAGAACTCACTTTTTTTTAAAGTTTTTAAAGAAAACAAATGGAATATTGTATATCAATATACTTGCTCAAATGGAACTTTTGAAACTTTAACAAGTAGTATAAAATTAGTGATAGATAGTAATAATAATCCTATTATTTTTTATCCAGACCCTGATAATAATTTTTATCCAACGCTTATTTTAAATATTCTTACTAATCCACAAAAAATTGTTTTATCAAATAAAATTTCAAAAAAACCTGCAATAACAATAGATAAAAATGATAATATTTATATCCTAATTTGTGAAGAAGAGAATGATACTCAAAAAACTATGATTTATAAAATTTATAATGATAAAATAACAGCTAAGTATAATTTTAACGGGTATTCGACTGATTATGCAATTTGTATGACAAAAGATAACAGGTTGATAATTGCTTATCAAAATTCTATAAAAAATAATACTTTGTCAGTTACTTCTTTTTATGATGGAAAATTTAGTCTTATTAAAGACAATCTTTCAAAAGATTTTGTAAGGTCAATAGATTGTGATGCCAAAAATAATCAAATTGTAATAGCTTTTCAAGATAATGCGGCTAACGATAAGGCTGGGGTGATATTGTTAGATGAAAATTTATAATTTACACAAAAAAAAGACCTGTCAGGTTTTTGAAACCTAACAAGTCTTTATTGTAAAATTTTAAAAAATTAAAATCCATTACAGTGGAAACCACCGTCTATAAATATAACCATTCCAGTAACCATTTTACTTAAATCAGAAGCTAAATATACAGCAGTTCCTGCAACATCTTCACCTTCAACATTTTTCTTCATAAAACTGTGTTCTGCAAAGTTGTTATACATATCCAAAAATCCAGGAATCGATCTTGCTGCAACAGTTCTAATTGGACCAGGAGAAATTGAGTTTACTCTAATATTTTTAGGACCACCTTCAAATGCAAGGTATCTTACTGCTGATTCTAAAGCTGCTTTTGCAACACCCATAGCGTTGTAAGATGGCAACGCTTTAATAGAACCAATGTAAGTTAATGTCATGATAGAACCACCACCTCTTTTTTCCATAAGAGGCATTGCATATTTAGACATATTAATTAATGTAAAAGCAGATATTTCTAAAGCAAGTTTAAAACCTTCTGCTGTAGAATTTGTTATACCACCGCCAAGTTCGTTTTTATTAGCAAAAGCAATAGCATGAACAAATATATCAAGCCCACCAAAATTGGTATTAATATCGCCAAACATATTTTTTAAATCATCATCTTTTGTTGCATCACAACAGTAAACACCTGCAGCACCGATTTCTTGAGCAATTTTCTCTGTTCCTTCTTTTAATCTTTCACCTTGATAAGTTAAAAGAACTTTAGCTCCTTGTTCAGAATATTGTTTCGCAATATAATAAGCAATAGAGCGATCATTTGTTATACCTGTAACAAGAGCAACCTTATCTTTTAAAAGCATAAATCACCTCTCACTGAAAAATAAAAAAATTTAAATGTTCTTTTAATATATTACAACTAACTTTTTATTGCAAGAAGTTTTTAAATTTAATTGTAAATAATAGACTAATTTTAATTATTTGAAAAAAAAGTATTTCAAATATTATTTCTCATCAAGTTGTTCTACACCATTCCAGTTTTCTGGTACACCGTTTTTTAAAAGAAAATTAATTCTATTTATATAAATTTTTGATAGTACATCCAATGGATTTGTATTAAGTACTTTGAGAAATAATTCTTTTGATTCAGTAAAATGTTTACTATGATACATAACTAAAGCTGTTTCAAAATTATGTTTTGTTTCAAGTTTTAATTCAAATAAATTTTGTGGATTTCCATCAAAAATTTCAAATATGTTTATGCTATTTTTTTTTCCTTTTACTTTAACCATATCAACAAATCTAAAATTATATTTTGAATTATCAGCAATATTTTTTAATATGTCCTCAGAGACTATAATTTGACAATCATATTTTTTTGTCAATCCTTCAAGTCTTGCTGTAAGATTTACGGCATCAGAAATTACTGTTCCTTCAATTCGTTCTTCTTCACCTATGATACCAAGCATAAGATTGCCATAATGAAGCCCTATGCCTATGGAAATAGGATTAAAATTGGCTTTTTTTCTGTGGGTATTATAAAGAGAAACTTCTTTTTGCATTTCTATTGAAGAAATTAGAGCATTCTCACAAGATTGGGGGAATAAAGCCATAATTCCATCTCCAATATATTTATCAATAAATCCATTGTTTTTTCTAATAATAGGACCAACTCTTCTTAAATATGAGTTTAAAAAATCAAAATTTTCTTTTGGAGTCATCATTTCAGAAAGCGTTGTAAAAGACCTAATATCAGAAAAAAGTATTGTCATCTTTTTTTGTATTTGATCGCCAAGATTCATAGAAGTTATACTGTCTTTTTCTAAGAATGTCAAAAATTCTTGAGGTACAAATCTTGATTGTGCTTTATTTATGTCAGTGATTTTATTAATATAATCTTTAATTTGATTTGACATAATATTAAAACCTTTACCAAGGTCTCCTATTTCATCATTTGATCTTACTTTTATAATTACACTCATATTTCCATTAGAAAACTTTTCTACTGCATCTCTTAAATTTTTTAGAGAAAAAAGAAGTATAAAAGCAAAAATAAGAAATATAGATAAATATCCACCAAGCGTAAACATTGTGCCTTGTAGAATATTCTTAAAAAATATCGAATTTAATTCTTTTTTTATATAATAATTAAGCCCAACTTCAAAAACGCCAACAACCTCACCATTAGAGTTTTTTATTGGAGAAGTGCTAACCATCCAATCTCCCTCATAATCCTTTTGTATCCCAAATTCTGTTTTTTCTTCAAAAAAAGATTTTTTATGAATCTTATCTGCATAAATATATGGAAACATTACTCCATAAAAACCCATCAAATCCACTGTAATATAAAACATTCCTTCATGATACCTATAAATAATACAATAAAGTTGAGAATTCCATTCGTCTTTGTTTTCATTTATTATTTCGGACATTTTACTTTGTAGAAAATTATAATTATCAGAAAGATAGGACGAAGGAGAATTTACTAATTCTACTTTATCACCATCTATAATCTTAGAACCAAGTTGACTAAGCATCGCAATTTTGTAAAATATTTCTTTTTCATATTTAGCATAAAAATCACTGTAAATTTTATTAAAAATAAAGAATATTGATAAGATTAGAAGTGGAATAAAAACTAAAAGCTGTTTTAATATAATAGATAGTCTTTTATTTAATATTTTGAAATAAACTATGATAATTAAAAAAATAAATATTATTATTGATAAAATTAAACAAATCCATACTAAATAGTTAAAAACAATCAAATTTAATCCAAAGTGTAATTTGTTTAGTAATGTTTTTATATTGCCAGATAAATCTGTAATTATTATATTATTATTTGTTTCGTTGACAAATATTGCTTTGTCGTTTGTTATTTTGAAATTTTTAAATAAAACATTGTTTTTAAGTTTGTCTTTTAATCTTAAAGAAGAAATAATAATTTGCCTATCATTGCCATTCAATCTATAAATCCCGTTGTCAATTAAATCGCAGTAAAATAAATTATTTTTACTATCACAATCAAGTCCATAAGGATATATATTTTCATTTGAATTAGTTAGGATTTCAATTGTTGATATATCACCATTTTTGTTTACTTTATAAATCTTTCCGTCTTTTTTTGTAAAAGCCATTTCTTGTTGGCTTATCATTGCAATATTTATAGCTTCAAGAGTTTGTGTTGTAAAAATTTTTTCTTCGTTTGTTTTGTCAATATCTTTTCTTATGAGAATGTTTTTGTCATCTTCCTTTGTTAAATAGTACAAAAAATCTTTTTTTAAAGTAAGAGCAACAATTTTTCCATCATAAAATAAATCTTTATTTGTATTGTTTTCTTTTTTATAAAGGTATTCTACTATGTTTTTATCAAATTTACCATCAGGTGTATATCTTTTTATTTCTTCCTTTTCAACTGTCCCATCATCTAAGTTTTTTACAAAATTATAAACATAAATCCTATCATGGCTATCGACTTCCAATCCCCATATTTCATAAAAAGAATCTTTTTCTCTCTTTCCACCATTAATAATCCATAATATTTTGCCATTAGTGTCTGTTTTTATTAATCGCCTCAATCTATTATCTACGATATAAATATTATCTTTTGAGTCTATTTGAGCAAAATAAGGAAAAAATAGATTAAATTCTGCCGTAAAAGGATTTTTTGTTAGTATAGATGAATTAAATATAGTAAAACTAATTAAAATAAAAAAAATAAATACTAAAATAGGCGTAAAAATATAGGTTTTTCTCATAATTTTCTTCTTAAGTTTAAATAAAAATGTTTTTAAAGTATAATATTAGAATGGTTATCTTGTCAATAAATTAAAATAATTTTGTTTCTTGATATAATTTTTAAGAAAGAATGAATATTTTGATTAAAAACTGAGATGAAACATCCATCAAGCGTATCAAGGATATAAAAAATATTAAGGTCTCTAAAAAAATAAAAGATTCATAGTAATATATTTTAGATTTCATAGGAGCAATTCTTAGATGGAATTTACAAATATTTTTTAGTGCTTCTATTAATATACCACATTTTTTTTATATTTCCATTGACCATTTAACAAATTCTAAGTATAGAAACGATTGAATATCTTTAAAATTTACACTATTAATTAAAATTTATTGACAATTAAATTAATGTTGGTTAAATTAAAAAAATGAAGAACAAAATAATTTTTTTTATAATTTTAATATCCTTTTTCTCATGTGATCCACTTGTAAAGCCAACCGAATCCGAAAAACCAAAAGTTTATTATAATTCACAAATTATTGAAGAAGTAATACCAGAAGTTTATACTAATGATGGTGGAATTCAAGGTTCTGGGTCTGGCAGTGTGTATTATTTCACCGATGGCAAAAATAGAGATTTAAGCGATGTGCAATTGGATGACTCTGTTTTTTATTCACAGAATGTAAAACGATATATAAAAGTTAGTGGCAAAGCCTTGCCAATAGCATCTGGTTTTATAGATAGGACTTATCATTCTGTTTTGTTTAGAGCGATTTTTGATGCTACCACTGATTTTTATTTTTCTATACCAGTTGATAGTAACAATGTTTTTACTGGCTTTATTTATTTTCCCAAAAAGGGTAGTTATAAAGTATATTCTTTTAGGGCAATGAATGATTTACTTTATTCGATACAGGGTAAAGTCTCGTCTGTTGCAGAAAATAATTCTACCTTAGTGTTTAATGTTAATGTTATCGAAGAAGTGCCAGAGCAATTCCACTATCTATTGCCTACAAGAAATGTAAATAATGGCAATAAAGAAGTTAGGGATTATGCAAAAAAAATTACTGCTGGCAAAAATACAAATTTTGAAAAAGTTAAAGCACTTTATGAATTTCTTGTGTTTGGTGAAGATAATAATCCTTTTATTTATTCGCCTTACCAAAATATAAACCAAAATCTTACGACAATAAGTTATGAAGATACTTTTATTGCTTCACATTTTCTAAATACTCGAAAAGGTGTTTGTAATGATTTTGCCGAACTTTTTGCAGCAATGGTGAGATCTTTAAATATAAAAGTGCAAAAAAGGTCTGGTACAAAATACGATAACACAGCCCACATGTGGAATCTCGTTGATCTAACTGGTGACGAAACAGTATGGCTTAGGATTGATTCTACTTTTGGGAATACATTCTCAGCAGATGAGAATTACAAAAAATCAGCAGAAATTTATCCGGAGTTTAATAGTACAGATTTTACATTACAACACGATAGTATTTACAATATAGATTTAAAACAAAATTATTAAATTTAGTATGTTATTTTTCTCTCTGATTAATTTATATATAATATTTCTAAACCAATTTTATCATTGACTTTTTTAGTACAGTTGAAGTATAATAATATTGATTAATAATTATCTAAATGATTAATCGACCATATTGTTAAAAGGTATAATTATGAATGAAAAGATAGCCCTTATTGAAGATAATGAAGACACAAGAAATTTACTCGAAAGTTTTTTTGAAATGAGAGGATACATTATCAATAGTTTTAAATGTGCCGATGAATTTTTGGAATACATAGCCGATATTGGCTATGTAGATTGTGATTTAATAATTACAGATATATTTATGGAAGGCACTTCTGGTATTGAAATGATAAATTTTCTTTGTGAAAAAGATGTTTTGAAAGATATACCTGTTATTTTTATTTCTGGAATGGATGATGAAATTAAAATTTTAGAGGCTTACGAAAAAGCAAACCACAGTTTAACTGTTGATTATATTATAAAACCGTTTAATATTTTATTTTTAGACATAAAAATTAAAAATTTTTTAAATTTAAAACAGTATCATACCTCTTTACTTGATGCAAATCGGGACATATCACAAATTAATCTTGAACTTAATGATATTCTTAAAGAAAAAACTTCAGTCAATGACTATTTAAAGGAAAGATTATTAAAAATTATAAATAAATCTGACACCAAAATAAAATCACAGCTTGATGTTGTACGAAAATTACTTCCAACTTTAGCAACAAATGATCTCGGACTTTTAAAATTTGTTTTAAAAATAGTAGAAAATTCCAGACATGTAATAGAAGAAACTATTCTTGGTGGAGTTACAGAGGAAGAAGAAGTCTTTAAAATTTTACCAAAAACAATAGAGCCTTTAAAGACTGCAATAGTTGATTTTGAACTTGCTATAATATCTTTTGTAAATATGGGTATAATAGACGTATCGAGTGTATCTAATCTTAATATAGAAAAGACTTCTTTTTATGAAATACTTTCCAAAATGTACTCTGATGGGGACTTTTCTGCCGAATTATTTAAATCCTTTATCGAAGACGCAAAGTTTAATTTTAAAGGAGGGGAAATAGAGTTGTTTTAATCAAAATTCTCTATTTTTTTTGTATTTCTTTCATGGTTTTAACTATCTTAGGGCATGCAGAATAAATCCATAATTTATTATCATATAACAAATTAATAGTTAGTATAATTTGTTATAAACCTATTAGTATTAGTAAAAACATCTTTATTATATACTAAAATATTTCAGGTTTGTCTTAAATTCAATGATTATTTTTTTTCTAACTCCTTTTAAGTAAATAAGTTGTAAAAAAAAATCATAAAGATATATGAAGTTAGTTTTAACAATATTTTTTAATTAATTCTAACGCAATCATATTGAGAGGCAAAGTTTTATCGACAGCACCGAGTTTTATAGCCTCTTTTGGCATACCAAAGACTACGCAACTATTTTCGTCTTGAGCAATGTTATATGAACCAGACTCTTTCATTTCAAACATTCCTTTAGAGCCATCGTCACCCATACCTGTCATTATTACACCGCAGGCATTTTTACCAGCGTATCGAGCAGCAGACCTAAACAACACGTCAACAGAAGGTCTATGTCTACAAACAAGAGGTCCTTCTTTTATTTCAACATAATATTTTGCACCACTTCTTTTTAGGAGAATATGCTTATTGCCAGGTGCTATCAATGCCATTCCTTGTAAAACGGGGTCTCCATTTTCTGCTTCTTTCACTGAAATTTTACACAAACTATCAAGCCTTTCTGCAAATGACCTTGTAAACAACTCTGGCATGTGTTGTACAATTACGATGCCTGGTATATTTAACGGTAAGGCTTCCAAAAAATCTTTTAACGCCTCCGTCCCTCCAGTTGATGCACCAACAACTATTACTTTATCAGTTGTTTCTGTCAATATTTTTGGTTTTGAGTGTGGAATGATTACATCTGCTGTATATTTAGGTTGTGGATTAAGGTCTTTTATAAATGTAAGTTTTTTTAATCGAGCGTTTGCAGCACCTTTTATGGCATCTATAATTCTAATTTTTGATTCTTCTAAAAAAAGTTTTGTGTTGACTTTTGGCTTTGTGATTATTTCGACTGCTCCATAAGATAAAGCCTTTATTGCAGTGTCGCTTCCTTCGCCTGTAAGACTTGAACAAATTACAACAGGTATTGGATTTTGTGACATAATTTTTCGTAAGAATGTCAATCCATCCATACGAGGCATTTCTATATCCAAAGTTATCACATCTGGCAGCACTTCTTTAATTTTTTCTGCTGCAAAATATGGGTCACTTGCTGTCCCTACTATTTGTATTTCAGGATCAGTTAATAGAATATCTGTTAAAGTTTGCCTAACTATCGCAGAATCATCAACTATTAATACTTTGATTTTATTTGTATATCCCATAAAAATTCCATTCTATATTTATCAAAATGATTTTTTATAAATCGTTGGTATTACATTTTTAACACCTACATCCATGCCAATAATTGTTTCAGAATGTCCCAAAATTAAGTATCCATCATCTTTTAAATTATTTATAATATTTTTTATAATTTTTTCTTGAGTCTTCTTATCAAAATATATTAAAACATTCCTACAAAAAACAATGTTAAATTTAGTACCAATACTATAAGTGTCATCCATCAAATTCATATATCTAAAATTAACTTTTTTTCGTATCTCTGGCACTACTTTTATTAGTTTTTGGTCTCTATCCTTGCTTTTCATAAAATATTTATATTTCAAATATCTTGATAACTCTAAAACACTGTCTTCATTATAAACACCTGCTTTAGCCTTATCAATTACTGGCATTGATATATCAGTTCCAACTATTTCATAATCCATTGTTATTTTTGGATGCTGGGAGATAAACTCCTCCATTATTATAGCAATAGAATATGCCTCTTCACCAGTTGACGATGCAGAACTCCAGATTCTTATCTGGGATTTTCCAGCTTTTACAAAATCGGGTAGAATATTTTCAAAAATGTATTCAAAATGATTTGGCTCTCTAAAAAATTTTGTTACATGAGTTGATACCAAATCGACAAATGTATTAAATTCATTCTCCTTACCTTTATCACTTGTCAAATATTTGAAATACTCATTGAAACTTTTTAAATTAAGCTCTCTAAGCCTCTTTGATAACCTACTCTGGAGTAACATTTTTTTTGAGTCTGGCATTCTTATACCAAATTCTTTTTCGATAAATTCTCTAAAAAGGACCAATTCTTTTTCTGTCATTTCTGGTTGGAAAAACACATTCATACTTACTCTAACTTCTTTCTTTGTGAGAGACCAGTCAGGTTTAAAAAACCTCACAAGTCTTTGTTTTCTTCTTCTTTATTAATTCCTTCTGTCAAAAAAGACAACTCTTTTGCAGAAAATATTTTGTCGACATTTAAAATAATTATAAAATCATTACCTTTTTTACCAATAGCATCAATAAAATTTAAATCAAGATTCATTCCTATTTTTGGAGGAGGTTCAAGTTGAGTTTCTTCAAGTCTAACAACTGCTTTTACTGAGTCTACCAACGCACCAATAATTATTATTTCTTCCTGATAATTAACTTCTACAATTATTATCGTTGTGTCAATTGTATTCTCTGATCCTTCCATATCAAATTTGACCCTTAGATCAATCACAGGTACTACTCGTCCTCGTAAATTGATAACACCTGCCATAAAGTTTGGTGTTCGAGGAACTCTTGTGATCTTAACTAACTCCAAAACTTCTCTAATTTTTAACACATTAAAAGCATAACTATCTTTATTTAATAAAAATGTCAAATACTGCTCTGATTTATCAGTTTCTGCCATAAATAACTCCTTTTTGGGTAATAAATAGATAGAAACAAAACGGAAACAAGGGGTAGCTACCCCTTGTTTCCTAAATAATAGCAATGGTATTGATAGTAATTCCTCTATGGGAATTAAAATCTCTCAAAGTCTTTATCATCATCTTCTTTATCCATATTTAAAACAAAACCTTTTTTCTCTGTATTTTTGTCAATAAGGAGTTTTTTTTGTTCTTCTTTTTGAGAAAAATTATTATTTATCAATATTTTCTTTTTGGGATTTTGGTTAAAATGACGTTGGTCACTAATTTTTTTTTGTTGAATATCTATTTCTTCCTTATTTTCATATCTAAAGAAACTCAAAGCATCCTTTAATAAATTTGCTTGTCCAGAAAGTTCTTCTGAAGTAGATGCAACCTCTTCCGCTCCTGATGCGTTTTCTTGAACTACATTATTTAACTGTAAAATTGCACTATTTATTTGTTGAATACCTTTATTCTGCTCAGTACTTGCAGCACTAATTTCTGCAACAAGTTCTGCTGTTTTTTGAATATCAGGTACGAGTTTTGCTAACATCTCACCTGCTAATTCTGCAATACTAACACTTGTTTTTGAGATATTACTTATCTCAGTTGCTGCATTTTGGCTTCGTTCAGCAAGTTTTTGAACTTCACTTGCAACAACAGCAAAACCTTTACCGTGTTCACCAGCTCTTGCAGCTTCGATTGAGGCATTTAGCGAGAGTAAATTAGTCTGTCTTGCAATTTCTTGGATAATACTAATTTTTTCTGCAATATCTTTCATTGCTTTTACAGTTTGCAAAACAGCATCACCACTTTTTATTGCGTCTTCCGATGATTTGCGAGCAATTTTTTCTGTTTGATTTGCATTCTCAGCGTTTTGTTTCACTGTAGCTGTCATTTCTTCAACTGAAGCTGATATTTCTTCAACTGATGAAGATTGTTCTGATGCTCCTTGTGATAAACTTTGACTTGCCTGTGCAACCTGCTCTGATCCTGTAAATACTTGATCTGATACATTATTAACTTGTGACACCAAATCTTTAAGCGATTTTATCATTTGTTGGAATGATTTACCCAAATCATCATTTTCAGAAGCTAATTTTGCTTCAACTATAAGATTACCATTTGCGATCTCTTCTGCAGTGTTTGATTTTTCGTTTAAAGATTTTAACATTAATTGAAATGATTTACCCAAAGCGTCAATATCTGAAGATAATTTAATATCAATATTTAAATTACCTTTTGATATTTCTTCTGCCACTTTTAATTTTTCGTTTAAAGATTTTATCATTTGTTGGAATGATTTACCTAAAGTATCATTTTCAGAAGCTAATTTTGCTTCAACTATAAGATTGCCATTTGCAATTTCTTCTGCTATCTTTGATTTTTCATTTAAAGATTTTAACATTAATTGAAATGATTTACCCAAAGCGTCAATATCTGAAGATAATTTAATATCAATATTTAAATTACCTTTTGATATTAAATCAAGTAAATTTCCTTTATCTTTAAGATAATCAACCATTATTCCAAAAGAATCTGCTAATGCTGCAATTTCATCTTTTGATTTTACGACAATCTTTTCAAGATTAAAATTTCCCTTAGCTATATTTTCAGCAAGATTAACAATTTGTAAAACAGGTTTTGTAATTGAATTTGTGATAAGAGTAGCAATTATTATAGCTATCAAAATTCCTATGGCAGCTAAAATTAAACTTATTATAAAAATGATTAAATAAATATCATCAAATTCTTTTGATGAAACATCATTTTCAAGATCAATAGATTTTTCAATTTCTGATAGTGGTACTATAATTTCATCAATAATTTTATCAATCTGTTCATCAAGATCCACAATTTCTTTAGTCATTTCATTTGAAGAAGTTATAGCTGGAAACAATTTTTTCTCAACAATATCTATTAATTCTTTAATTTTTTTATCGTAATTTTTCATCATTTCTTTTTCTTTATCAGTATCAACTATGTTATCTAATTCAGAAGAATGTTTTTCCTCTATATCCTTCATTTCATTCCAATTTTTCAACATTGCATCTTTATCTCTATTTATAATGGCATCAGATATAACTCTATAAAATTCATTACCAATTCCCTGATTTTCAGCAACCTTAATAGCATCATGAGCCCTTTTAACTCCAATATCCTCTAAATTTTTTAATCTGCTTATTTGACTAATATTAAAAATAACAATTATTGCCAAAATAATTACGACAATACCAAATCCCAATGTCAATTTAACCCCAAGTTTGAAATTCATAATCAACTCCTAAAGAATATTATTTTATTTATCAATAAAAAAAACTTATTCTTAATTTTTTTATTAAAAATTTATTCATTTTTTAAAACATCATCACCTTTTATATTCATTTCATTATTTAAAAAGGACAACTCTTTTGCCGAAAATATTTTATCCACATTTAAAATAATTATAAAATCATTACCTTTTTTACCAATAGCATCAATAAAATTTAAATCAAGATTCATTCCTATTTTTGGAGGAGGCTCAAGTTGACTTTTTTCAAGTCTAACAACTGCTTTTACTGAGTCTACCAATGCACCAATAATTATTATTTCTTCTTGATAATCCACTTCTACAATTATTATCGTTGTATCAATTGTATTCTCTGATCCTTTCATATCAAATTTGACCCTTAGATCAATTACTGGCACAACTCTCCCCCGTAAGTTGATAACACCTGCCATAAACTTAGGTGTTCGAGGAACTCTTGTGAGCTTAACTAACTCCAAAACTTCTCTAATTTTTAACACATTAAAAGCATAACTATCTTTATTTAATAAAAATGTCAAATACTGCTCTGATTTTTGAGTTTCTGTCATAAAAAACTCCTTTTTGGGTAATACAGAAAACGGAAACAAGGGGTTGATCCCCCTTGTTTCCTAAATAGTAGCAATGGTACTGATAGTAATTCTTCTAGGGGGATTAAAACCTCTCAAAGTCTTTATCTTCATCATCCTTATCCATATTTAAATTAAAACCTTTTTTCTCTGTATTTTTGTCAATAAGGAGTTTTTTTTGTTCTATTTTTTGAGAAAAATTATTAGTTGTCAATATTTTCTTTTTTGGATTTTGGTTAAAATGATGTTGGTCATTAATTCTTTTTTGTTGAATATCCATTTCTTCCTTATTTTCATATCTAAAGAAACTCAAAGCATCCTTTAATAAATTTGCTTGGCTTGAAAGTTCTTCAGAAGTAGATGCAACCTCTTCTGAACTTGATGCGTTTTCTTGAACTACATTATTTAGCTGTAAAATTGCACTATTTATTTGTTGAATACCTTTATTCTGCTCAGTACTTGCAGCACTAATTTCAGCAACAAGTTCTGCTGTTTTTTGAATATCAGGTACAAGTTTTGAAAGCATATCACCAGCTAATTCTGCAATACTAACACTTGTTTTTGAGATATTACTTATCTCAGTTGCTGCATTTTGGCTTCGTTCAGCAAGTTTTTGAACTTCACTTGCAACAACAGCAAAACCTTTACCGTGTTCGCCAGCTCTTGCAGCTTCGATTGAGGCATTTAGTGAGAGTAAATTAGTCTGTCTTGCAATTTCTTGGATAATACTAATTTTTTCTGCTATGTCTTTCATTGCTTTTACAGTTTGAATAACAGCATCACCGCTTTTTATTGCGTCTTCTGATGATTTGCGAGCAATTTTTTCTGTTTGATTTGCATTATCAGCGTTTTGTTTAATAGTTGCAGTCATCTCCTCAATAGAAGACGAAACTTCTTCAACTGACGCTGCCTGTTCTGCTGCTCCTTGTGATAGACTTTGACTCGACTGTGCAACCTGCTCTGACCCTGTAAATACTTGATCTGATACATTGTTAACCTGTGATACCAAATCTTTAAGAGATTTTATCATTTGTTGGAATGATTTGCCAAGAACATCATGTTCTGACAATAATGTTGCTTCTATAATTAAATTTCCTTTTGCTATTTCATTTGCATTATCTGCTTTTTCATTGAGAGATTTTATCATTTGTTGTAATGACACTCCAAGATTGTCATCTTCAGATGCTATTTTAGCATCGGTAGCCAAATTTCCCTTTGCAACTTCTTTGGCAATATCTACTTTTTGATTGAAATATTTCATCAATTCTTTAAAAGAATTACTAATTATACCAAGTTCATCTTTACGAATATTTATTTTATCCAAATAATCCATATTCATTCCAGATAATTTATTGTCTCCCTTTGCAAAATGGTTTGCTCCCTCTGCTATAAATAGAATGGGTTTTGTTATCGAACGAGTCAAAAGTATCCCCATTATTATAGAAAGAATTACACCTATTGCTACTACTACAATCATTAAAATTGAAGAAGAATTTGCAATTTTTGTATTATTATCAGAAATTTCTTTAGCACCAGATATGTTTAATTCTATAATCTTAGTAAGTATCGCACTCGCTTTAGCATCCTGAGGTTCAACCTCACCCTCAAGGAATTTTTCTGATTCTTCTTTATTACCACTTTCAATTAATGTTATATATTTTTGAATTAATGATACAAATTTTTCTCTTTCATTAAGAAATTCTGTAAATATCCTCTCATCTTCTTTACTAAGAAATGTTGTTTTATATTTTTCGTTATATTGATTAGCCAATTTTATTTCTGCATCTATTTTATCTTCATACTCTTTAAATTTTGACTTATCTTGATTTTTTAATACAAGTACTTCTAATTCTGATAGATACCATCTCATTTTATAAGAAAAAGCCCCTATTTCAATTAAATACCCAAGAGGAGTTGCAGCTTTTTCATACATAAAAGTATCTTGATTATCAATTTTTCTTATATTAGTTATCCCAAAGATACCAATAATTAAAGCTATAAGCGAAACCAATAAAAAACCACCAACTAACTTTGGACCCAGTTTAACCTTGTTTAACATATAATCATCTCCTAACTAACTAAAAATTTTATAGTTTTAAGAGACCAGTCAGGTTTCAAAAACCTCACAAGTCTTTGTTTTCTTCTTCCTTATTAATTCCTTCTACTAAAAAGGACAACTCTTTTGCTGAGAATATTTTATCCACATTTAAAATAATTATAAAATCATTACTTTTTTTACCAATAGCATCAATAAAATTTAAATCAAGATTCATTCCTATTTTTGGAGGAGGCTCAAGTTGACTTTCTTCAAGTCTAACAACTGCTTTTACTGAGTCTACCAACGCACCAATAATTATTATTTCTTCCTGATAATCCACTTCTACAATTATTATCGTTGTGTCAATTGTATTTCCAGTTTCTTCCATATCAAATTTGACCCTTAGATCAATTACTGGCACAACTCTCCCCCGTAAGTTGATAACACCTGCCATAAACTTAGGTGTTCGAGGAACTCTTGTGATCTTAACTAACTCCAAAACTTCTCTAATTTTTAACACATTAAAAGCATAACTATCTTTATTTAATAAAAATGTCAAATACTGCTCTGATTTATCAGTTTCTGTCATAAAAAACTCCTTTCTGGGTAAATAAATAGATGGCAACAAAATGGAAACAAGGGGTATCTACCCCTTGTTTCCTATTAGTAACTGCTCTATGGGAATTAAAATCTTTCAAAGTCTTTATCTTCATCTTCTTTATCCATATTTAAAGCAAAGCCTTTTTTCTCTGTATTTTTGTCAGTAAGGACTTTTTTTTGCTCTAGTTTTTGATTGTTTTCTACATTATTTGTCAATACTTTCTTTTTTGGAGTTGTCGTATAATGCTCTATCATTTTTTTTTGAGATTTTTCTTCCTTATTTTCATATTTAAAGAAAGTCAAAGCCTCCTTTAATAAATTTGCTTGTCCAGAAAGTTCTTCAGAAGTAGATGCAACCTCTTCTGAACTTGATGCGTTTTCTTGGACGACACTATTTAGCTGTAAAATTGCACTATTTATTTGTTGAATACCTTTATTCTGCTCAGTACTTGCAGCACTAATTTCAGCAACAAGTTCTGCTGTTTTTTGAATATCAGGTACAAGTTTTGAAAG
>Ga0209727_1001416_pt1 | contig 19767 bp, 19 predicted proteins | sample RifGroC1_FD_183995 | JGI IMG/M metagenome (GOLD analysis project Ga0209727, IMG submission 183995) | Groundwater microbial communities from Rifle, Colorado, USA - Groundwater C1 (SPAdes) (version 2) | ecosystem: Environmental > Aquatic > Deep subsurface > Groundwater | place: Rifle, Colorado...
AATTTCAAATGTCAATAGTCTAACATTTCAAACTTAATGCAAAATGTGTTGGTGAAAAACTCTATGATTTTTTCCAAACTTCTTCTTTTATCCCTTCTTTGTAGTTTGAGTCGCGGGCCAGCATAAACAAAAAATCAGAAAGACGGTTTAGATAAGTCAATATTTCAGGTTTTATTTCTTCGATCTTTGAAAGAGCAACAACAGCTCGCTCGGCACGGCGCGAAAGTGCTCTTGCAAAAAAAAGAAACGAACCCACTTTTCCACCTCCGTAAATAATGAAATTTTTTAAAACCGGCAAAGAACCTTCAAATTTATCTAGTTGCCTTTCGAGTTTTTTTGTCTTGGATGTGGGGAATCTTAAGTGGGCTCCTGCCAATATCGAGTTTATAGTAAAGAGGTCTTTTTGGATGAAACTTAGGTTCCCGATTATCCCCAGGAAACTATTGAGTTCATCAGTCGCACCAATTGCTGCAATTTTCAAGGAATCCTTGGAAATGCGAATATGTTGAGAGTTTCTTGGATCATAAAGCGAAGTTTCGCCCCTGTCTCCTCTTTTGGTATATATTGCCATTGGGGCAATTATAACAGCATTCAAGAAAACCCCGTTCAGTTTGCATGAACGTGGATGAATTGATCCATTCGACAAGCTCAGGATCAATACTGAGCAGAGTCGAAGTATTGAACGCTGATATGTCGTCCTCCTTAAGGGGAAACCCGCTCTTCCAGAGCGGGGAGGACGTCATAACATCGCTAAACTAACACTCACTGTGGCCGCAGGCGTGACACTTTACACAGCCCTCTTCATAAACAAGAGTGCTTGAACCACAGGAAGGACAGATGTCGCCAGTTTTCTCGGGCAAATGGGCCCCATTAGCTGAAGCTCCGTTAAACGAGGCTGAGGCCGTTGTGGGGTCATTTAAACCCCCGGAGGGAGTTTGTCCTGACCAATCTTTTAATGGGGCAGGACTACTAGCCGCCATAACAGCTCCAGCCGCGTTTGACGTGGCTCCAACTTGAGTGTCACCATTTACCCTTAAACCCATGTGGGTTGAAAGAGCAATTGCAATAGCATCCGGTAGGCTACGAATCTTGTTCATGCCAAACCCAACTGACGTCCTTCCTCCTATTCCCCCCAACTGGTCCACAATTACCATGGCCTTTTCTTTTTGGGTTAATCCGCCATTAAACTTTAAGCTCTTGGATATTATTCTGCCCAAAGCTTCGGCCATAGCGCCAATATCGCTTCCGGCCTTTCCAATGTTAATAAAAACCTCAATCGGATTACCGTTCTCGTCATGATTGACTGTGATAAATGCGGTTCCTACGGGAGTTTTTATTTTATAAGTAGCACCGGAAACTCTAACCGGGCGCTCCCAAGCAATTTTAACGTGTGGTTTTGCTTCCCCATTTACATGGCCATTAGATTTCGCAGTCGCCTTGGTTTCCAAAATAACTTTCTCGCGGCTGCCGGTCACGTAAACCGTCAAACCTTTGCAACCTAATTTCCAGGCTTGAAAATATGCCTTTGCAACATCCTCCGGAATGGCATCTGACGGGAAATTACAGGTTTTAGAAATTGAGTTATCGACAAATGGCTGAAGTGCCGCCTGCATACGAACATGCCCGTCCGCGGAAATTTCCCCGGAAACTACAAAGACTTCCTTTAACTCTTCGGGTATCTCTGAAATATTCTGACAACCGCCTTTTGATTCTTCCTCTATTTTTTCAAAAATTTTGTCTATGGCTTCAGACCTAACTCCATTTTTAATAAGAGCTTTTTCAAATAACGGACTTCTATAATGAATAGTAAAATTTTCCCCTTCTTGAACCACATGTCTAATATAGGCTAAAGCAAAAACCGGCTCGCATCCATAACCTTCAACCTCGGCAACCGTTCCCTTAGTTCCGCAAGGACCGATAACCTGTTGGGCCGAGTTTCGTATTCCGTGTTTTTTAATACCGGACACAACTTCATTCCAATCAAGCTTTGGTCTTCCAAAATCAAGTCTGTAGACTGAAAGAGGTTCCGGGGGTTGCCAAGAAAAATGCTTCTTATCGTAAATACTTCCAGAAATTCCCGGGAAAGGACCCCTGTCAGATGCCAGACGGATGCTTTCGACCATTGTATGGAACTTCACAAATTCCATAATCTGTCCAGCCAGTTCTTCGCCATCCCTTCCTCCATACCTTATCCCAAGCTCATACATCATATCGGCAAGTCCCATAATTCCTATTCCAATTCTTCGGCACTTATAAGCAGCTTCTTTAAGTTGGGGGACTTCTGGTACATAACGATTAATGGAAACAATATTATCGTGGAAATGGGTAGCTGTGTGAACAGTTTCCGCAAGCATTTCCCAGTCAATCTTTCCATCTTTTACGTTCTTTGCAAGATTAACAGCTCCCAAACAACAGCTTTCATACGGGCCCAACCACTGTTCGCCGCAGGGGTTAGTTGCCCCCAATTCATAAAGGTGGGGAACGGGGTTTGTTCTGTTGGCAGCGTCTATAAATAGTGCACCCGGTTCCCCATTGTGGTGAGCATATTTAATAATCTCATCAAAAAGCTCCTTTGCACGAATTGTCTTCTTTACTTTTCCGTCTCTGGGGGAAATCAGATCAAAATCACTATCTTTCTCAACCGCATCCATAAACTTATCAGTCAGAGCAACGGAAATGTTAAAATTTGCAATCTTCCCTTCTTGGGATTTGCTTCTAACAAACTCGAAAATATCCGGATGGTCTACTCTTAAAACTCCCATATTGGCTCCGCGTCTTGTACCGCCTTGAGCTATCTCTCCAAAAGCTGCATCGTAGACCCTTAGGAAACCTAGTGGCCCTGAAGCTCTGCCCATACTGGAAACAACCACGCTTCCGCCCTCGCGCAATCTGCTAAAAGAAAAACCGTTACCGCCGCCTGTTTGCTGAACAAGAGCCGCTGCTTTTAAGGTTGCAAATATCCCGTCTTCAACTCTTCCCATATCGTCACTTATCGGTAAAACAAAGCAACCCGCCAGTTGGCCTAGCGGAGTCCCGCTTCCCGTAAATACTGGAGAATCTGGTAAATGGAGAAGTCCGGCCAGAAGTCGATAAAAATCCCAAGTTGTCTCTTTCATATCCTGACCAAATACCCCGTCGACTTGGGCTACCCACCAGGCAACTCGGGCAAAAGTTTCTTCCGGAGTTTCCGAAGGTTCTCCTTTGTCATTTTTTCTAGACCAGCGCTTTCCTAAAACTTTTCTTGCATCATTGGAAAGCTTAACTTTTTCTTTTGTCAGTTTGGCCAAAAATTCTTGGGGTGGTTGATAAACACCGTTTTTTAACTCACCCTTGGGATTTCTAACCTCCCCTGTTCCCCAAAGTTTTTTAGTCATTATGGAAAAAATCATCTAACAACCCATATTTATAGTCAACTAGTAATATATATCTCAATAAACATCATCGCAGGCACGATTCGAGCCTGTTTTTCACGAATGAAAACTTAATTTGAAGAAATTAGTGAGAATATTTTTGTATCAAAAAAATATGCAGTTGACACAAAAGAAGTAATTATTGCCCTGCAAACGGACTTTCCGGAGGTGTAAGACCGCGAGAAAGAAGCAATTCTTTGGTTTGATTGTAAATGTTTTCAGGGTAGCCAAGTATTTTTATAACTTGGGGCCTTGCGTCTTCCGGGGCCAACTCGACCATCTCCCCCATGACTTGCCTATGCTTCAGCGAGGCAAGGGAAAGGCGCGAATAAAAACTTGAGGTGTCTATTCCTTTTTGGGAATTCTCATATGCAACTTTTGCCGCCTCGTCTAAATATTTCTCTGCTTTGGTCAAAGAGGAATAGGCAATTTCTGCTTTCCCTCTTTCAAAAAGTATCTTACTTCCGGCCAATCTTTTATCGGCCAAAAGAAGCAAAAGGTCTGCTTTCTTTGAAGGATTGGTCGAGGAAATTAGCCAGATTTTATCTCTAATTGCCTTAATCACCCAAAGCGGACTGTCAGGTAAAATTCCACCGGGGTGCGCCAAGGCATACGCTATTTCTTTTTTCTCTACCTTTTCAACAGTTTCCGCCTTAACCTCTCTCTCAAGGTGAAACGAATAATTAACCGACGAAACTCTGAAAAGTGAAGTGAATAGAATTGAAAAGGCGAGAGAAAGTGAGGACAAAATTACCACTAAGCGCCTAATCATTTGGTAGGAATAATGGTACTTCTTTACTCAATTTGTGTCAAGACCACAGAACAAATAAGCAAATAAGCAAATCTACAAATAAATGTCTTAATGATTTAATTATTAAATAATTTGAAATTTATTTGCTTATTATGAATTTGCTTATTTGTAGATTCAAAGAGTTACCGAGAAGCTTTTTACCTAAATAAAATGATCGGCCACTCCCATAAGACATGTAAGAATATGGAGCTGAAAACATTCTTTGTTCGAGCATACACAAATGCCGACCCTATCCCAAAAAGCGTTGTCAAAAAAAGATAGAGCAAAGCGCTTGCCAAATTTAATTTCCAAACAAAAAAAGCAACTGGAACATGTATGAACGCCCATACAATACTTGTGGTTATATTTGCCAACCATTCATTGCCTAAAGCATTCCAAACCCGATTAAAAAGGTAACCCCTAAAGGTTATTTCTTCGCTGGTTGCTGTAATGAAAGATATTCCTAAAGAGGTAAAAAGGGCGCTACTACCGACATTAGCCCCGAAATTTAGGCCTCCGCCGTATTTTACAAAATTGATAATTACTGCCTCAATGACAAAAATGGCTCCCAAACCCAAAACAAAATAAATTGAGGGAAACAAATTGTTGAGTGTTATCCCAATAGATGAAATTCCTGCTCTTTCAATTCTCAAAAGTATGAGTACGGGAAAAAGCCAAATAACCGGTTTTATAAATATCTCCTCGATATTATCCGGAAGTTTGAAAAGAAGGCGATAAAATCCCCAGACAACTAAAAGGTAAGCGGCTAAGATTGTGGCATGTTTTAAAATAATCTCTTTTTTGGGCATATGTTTAAAGATGCTCGATACTGGATACTCAATACTAAGAGTTTAGCACACGGATATCTTAGTATCGAATCACTTAGTATTGAGTTTGCATTCTCTGAAAGCAGCGTCCATTGCACTTACTATCATTACAATTCTTTCTTTGGCTTCATCGAAATTAATGGCTCTCTTTTCATTGGGAAACCAGTGAAAAATTAAATTTCGGGACTGAACCCAAGTTTCCCACAATTTATCAGCAAGTTCTTTTCCTTGACAATAGTCAACTATTTTATCGTAAACACTTTCTTTCTCTCTTAAAAATTTCTCCAAATTGGGGTTTAGGGCCTTCCCCACCCTAAAACGTTTACCATAATAATCATCTTGGGCAATAAATCCCAGATCCAAAAAAAGTTTTTTCAAAAAACCCTCGTAGGCTTTGGCAGCCGGAAAAACTACAAAAGCATAATCGTGGAATTCCTGCCTGCCGGCAGGCAGGTCTCGTCCTCTATTTTCGAAAATATCCGCAAGAAGAGATGCTTCCTTAAGAAGTTCTCTTATATCCTCCTCGATATAATTCCACCAAGTCTTTTTAGTCAATCCCAAATCCATATCTAACAAATGATATTCTCATCCAAACTTTCAAGTCAAGTCGGGAATGAAGTATAATTTAGCCTATCAAAAAAATTAAATCAAAAATACGTACGCCGTCGTTTCTAAAACTTATGATTTTTGTTTCCCTTGTTGTGGGGATATTTGTATGGCTATTTTGGGGACTTCCGCTTCCTACAAATCTCGGTTCAAAAAACATCCCTGTTTCAACTAAACTTTTTGATAGAAACGGAAAATTAATCTATGAAATTTACACCGACAAAAGAAGGACTCCAATCAAACTTGAAGATTTGCCTCCTTATGTCAAAGAAGCAACGATTTCAATTGAGGATAAAGATTTCTACAAACACTATGGCTACTCGGTAACAGGAATGGCAAGGGCAGCTTACAATATAGTTTTTAAAGGAAAACTTCAGGGAGGTTCAACCTTAACCCAACAACTTGTCAAAAATGCGCTCCTTACTCCCGAGCGAACGGTAAAGCGAAAAATTCGCGAATTTGTTCTTACGGCAGTTGTTGAGGCTTTTTACAAAAAGGATCAAATCTTGGAAATGTATCTTAATCAAATTCCTTATGGGTCAACTGCCTATGGAATTGAAGCTGCCAGTGAGCTTTATTTAGGAAAAGAGGCAAAAGACCTAAGCTTGTCAGAAGCAACTTTTTTGGCCGGACTTCCGGCAGCTCCCACCCGTTACTCACCTTTCGGCTCCCATCCAGAGTTGGCAAAATCCAGACAAGAAACCGTTCTTAGACGAATGGTTGAAGATAAATATATTACTTCCGAGGAAGCGGATGACGCCAAAAATCAGGAACTTAAATTTGCCGAAATAACTCCCCCCTCCGCCCCCCACTTTGCTCTTTGGGTCAAAGAACAATTAGCAGAAAAATATGGAGAGGCAGTTACCGAGCAAGGAGGTTTAAGGGTTTATACGACGCTGGATTTGGATTTGCAGAATTTTGCCCAAACAGCCGTTGCCACAGAAGTTGCCAAATTAAAGAAGCAAAAAGTTGGAAATGGCGCGGTTATCGTAACCAAGCCCAAAACAGGAGAGATTCTGGCCATGGTCGGCTCGAAAGATTATTTTGCCGAGGATGAAGACGGAAAAGTTAATGTAATTCTGGCCAAAAGACAACCCGGCTCCTCAATCAAACCCCTAAATTATGCACTTGCACTAAAAGATGAAAATATAACTGCGGCAACCACCCTAGCTGACGTGCCGACTTGTTTTAATGTAATAGGTCAACCAATCTATTGTCCGGTTAACTATGATGGAGTCTTCCATGGTCTGGTTCAGGTCCGTTTTGCTCTTGGAAATTCTTACAACCTTCCGGCCGTAAAAGTTTTGGCGCTAAATCGCGTCGATAACTTTGTTGAATTTGCCAAAACATTGGGGATTACTACTTTTACCGAGCCTTCTGACTACGGACTTTCGTTAACCTTGGGCGGCGGAGAAGTAAGACCTTATGATATGGCCGAAGCTTTCGGAGTTTTTGCAAACGGCGGACTTAAAGTTCCGCTTATTTCCATTTCAAAAGTAACAGACTGGAAGGGAAAAGTTCTAGAAGAAATCAAAATTGACGAAATCGAAGGAGACAGAGTTTTATCTACCGAGGTTTCGTTTATTATTTCCCATATACTCCATGACAACAACGCAAGAAGTGCAGCCTTTGGGCAATCATCTTATCTTAATGTTTCAGGGCACCCGGAAGTTTCCGTCAAAACCGGAACTACAAATGACAGACGCGACAACTGGACCAATGGCTATACGGCCGATATCGCAGTAATTACTTGGGTAGGCAACAACGACAACACACCAATGAGCGGAGCTGTTTCGGGAGTCTCCGGTGCCTCCCCTATTTGGAATAAGGTAATGAAATTTGCTCTAGATAATTTTGAAGAAGACGGCCACGCATGGCCCAAACAACCAAGCGGAGTTGTGGGAGCAAACGTCTGCGCCGACACCGGAGGAATTCCGGGAGGGCCTGCCGAAAATCCCGGCTGTCAGACAAGATTTGAGTACTTCTTAGAAGGAACTGTTCCAGAAGCTTCACCAATAGTTAATCAAGACGTGCAAATTGACAAAACCACCGGCGCACTTGCAAATCCCAAAACTCCGCCGGAAAATGTTGAAACACAAAATAAACCAATCTTCACAGATCCCTTGGGAACACTTTTTTGCTTAAATTGCATTATTCCGACAGAACCGGTAACTATTCGATATCCTCTTTCCAGATGAGAAACTTCGTCATATAATCTGACCAATGGCGAAAGGAGCCAGAAAACACCAGGATGTATACCTCGCCCCGAAAATAGGAAAAGAAGCTCTTAAAAATCTCCAAGGGCTTTTGATTCTTGTTGGCAAACCTTTCTACCTTCTTCTATCTTATCTTGTAATTGCACTTCTTTTTGTCTTCTATCTAGTCGGCCACTTAGCGAGAACGATAGCCGCTTCTGTAATTCGTCCGAAAATTAAAATAGAACTTCTTTGGTTAAAAATAAAACTTTTACCCATAAAACTAACAGTCGGAATCAAAAATCCCTTACCCGAATTTAAACTTAAACTTAGATTTGGACTAATCGCTCCTTTATTCTTGCTCGCACTTTCATTTTTTACTTTTTGGTATATCATCCTGCGTAATCTGCCTTCTCCGGACAAACTTATAACCAAAGAGGAAGAGATCTCAACAAAAATTTATGACAGAAACGGAGTACTTCTTTATAAAATCTATAAGAATAAAAACCGTACGCCGGTTTCCTTGGAAAAAATACCGATTCAAGTAAGACTTGCAACGTTGGCTGCGGAGGATGCAGAATTTTATTCCCACCCCGGCTTTTCCATAAAGGGGATCCTTCGGGCACTTCTCAAAAATCTCAAAGAAGGCGAAGTGAACGGCGGCTCAACAATTACCCAACAACTTGTCAAAAATGCCCTGCTTACTCCGGAAAAAACCTTAAGCCGAAAAATAAAAGAAATTATCCTGGCAATTGAAGTCGAACTCACTTATTCAAAAGACCAAATACTTGAAATGTATCTCAATGAAGTTTCGTACGGGGGAACCGCATATGGGATACAAGAGGCTGCACAGTATTATTTTGGGAAAGACGTCGGAAAACTCTCTTTGACTGAAGCTGCATATTTGGCGGGCTTACCAAAAAGTCCGACTAAATTTTCTCCCTTTGGAGAAACTCCCGAGACCGGCATTGGCCGCCAAAAAGACGTTATAAGGCTTATGACTGTAAATAAGTTTATAACACAAGAGATTAAGGAGGGCGCCGAAGGCGAAAAGCTTACTTTTGCCTCACCCAAAATAGACATTAAAGCTCCGCACTTTGTCATGTACGTTAAAAACCAATTGGTTGAGAAATACGGAGAAGAAGTGGTTGAAAAAGGCGGTCTCGAGGTGGTTACAACTTTGGATTACCCAATACAAGAAATGGCGGAAGAGGTTGTAAAAAGCGAAGTTGAGAAACTAAAAAGTCTCCGTGTCGGAAATGGAGCAGCACTTGTTCTTAACTCCAAAACCGGCGAAATCTTGGCCATGGTTGGTTCGAAAGATTATTTTGATCAAAAAAACGACGGCAACGTTAATGTAACAACTAGTCTACGGCAACCCGGCTCTTCAATAAAAATCATAAACTATGCCTATGCACTTTCCCACGGCCTTACTCCTTCTTCAATTCTCTCCGACTCTCCTGTCACCTTCTCGGTAGCCGGACAACCCCCATATATACCTAAAAATTATGATAGTGAGTATCGCGGGAATATAACTTTAAGAAGCGCCCTGGCCGAATCCAGAAATATTCCGGCAGTAAAAGTCCTGGCATCATATGGAGTAGTCAACATGATCGAATTAGGCAGGAAAATGGGCATAACAACCTGGACCAATCCTTCTGACTACGGTTTATCTTTAACTCTGGGGGGCGGAGATGTAAGGCTTATTGATTTGTCTCAAGTTTACAGCGTAATCGCAAATTATGGAAAACGGCCGGAAGTTACCTCTATTCTTAAGGTAACAAACTTTCAGGGAAAAGTTTTAGAAAAGGCTTGTACTGATTGCGAAAATGAGCAAGTTATCGACCCACGGGTTGCGTATCTTCTTATTGATATTCTCAAAGACAATGCTGCCCGCACACCTTCTTTTGGCTCAAGCTCGCAACTTGTAATTCCCAAACATCCGGAAGTTGCTGTTAAAACCGGAACAAGCAACAACCTCCGCGACAATTTAACTTTGGGCTTTAATCAAAAATATCTGGTGGCCGTCTGGGTGGGAAATAACGACAACTCTCCCATGAGCCATATCGCCTCCGGCATCCTCTCCCATGAGCCATATCGCCTCCGGCATCACCGGGGCTGCGCCTATTTTTAATAACATCGTAAAACACCTTTTGGCATCCGAAGAAGCTATAAACTGGGAAATTCCGGAGGGGCTGGCTCATATTCAAATTTGTCCCTTAACAGGAACTTTGGCCTGTAAAAGTTGTTCGGGTAAATTTGAATGGTTTCTCAAAGAAAGCGTCCCAAAGGCATCTTGCAGTGAAAGCCAAATCGCACAAATTGTTGAGGAAAAAGCCAAAAAAGAGAGCCAAATTTTAGATTCAGGAGCATTTACTTCTAATCCTTAATTGTTCTATTTTGAAGTTTCTCCGTCGTATATTACTTTTGTAAGCTCGGGGAAAAATTCGTCGGCTTCCCTCTCAACTACCCCCTTAGTCATAATGACCAAAATAAACGGTTCTTTGGTAAAAACCACCCCGGCATCATTTACAACATGGAGTTCCCGACCATACTTGTGTGCAACTCTTATCTCCTCGGGTATTCCGGCAACTAACCAGTTTTCATAAATTGTGTCTGTCAAATAATCCAAAATCTCATTTTTGTATTTCTCCTTTACAATTTGATTTTTATACAATTTTTCAAAAAAGATTCCTGTATCATATGGGCTTGTAGAATGGTCCGAAAGAGATGTGTTTGTCATTCCTAAATCAGAAATCTCTTTGTTTATTTTGGCATCTCCGAGAATTCTTTTAATAATTCCATAGGCTGTATTGTCCGACTGCTTTCCCATAAAACGGGCCAAATCTCGATATGTCAAAACCGTTCCGGCCGGTTTTCCCGAAAGACTTCCGCTTCCGGTAATTTTGTCGGAGTTCTTAAGTGAATATTTTGTATCCAGATCAATATTTCCGGCCTCGGCCTCTTTATATAAAGTTGCCAAAACCGGAAGTTTAACTAAAGAAGCTGCTTCAAATTTTTCCTTGTCAAAAATTCCGTAAGCGCCTTCCCCATTAAGCCTTATTACATATAGTCCATAAACTCCGGAAAGATTTTTGGTGATATTTTTAAATTCTTCAATAATCTTTTTGCTTTTTTCCTCGCTTTGCTTATTGCCTTTGATAACTATGGTTTCGCCTTCAAAAAAATCAAACGAAGGCATGGAAAGTCTGGGCAGACCCGGAAGTTTGAAGTCGCGGGCAAAAAGTCCAAGAAAAGCCGAAAGAAATATGGTCGCCAAAAGCACGGATAAAACCAAAAGCCTCTCGGGCCTCCCCCATGGTTTTTGCGGCTCTTTCCTTTTCCTTTTATTCTCCGGTTTAAGATCTCTAATTCTTCCCTCACCCCGCGAAGTTTCGAACGAAGTGGGGTCGTCATCATCCTCCTCATCTCTCTTTCTATTAAAAATAGACATAAATATATTTTACTATAGAATTATGATTCTCAACTCAAACCCCGTCTCTCTTCCCTTATTTTTAATGTTTCTTCAAGGGTCATACAAATTTCAGTTGCAAGAAGGGGATTTTTACCCATAAGAAGTCTAACTTTTTCTCTCATTTGTTCAACAGTCTTGGGGGAACCATAAATTGGATAACCAGTTAATATTTCCGAAGCAATTGCAAATTCCGACTCTATAAGCTCTCTGTTTTCAAAAACAAATTCTTCATCTCCATCTTGAATTTTTTGACAGTAACTTGCAAGAGTAGAAAAACTTACATATTGCACATCACTTCCTGCTCCACCCACCTCGCTTCTGAAAGAATCTTCGAACTCGTTAGAAAGAGTACCTTGATAGATTCTTTCAAATCTTCTGTTTACCTTTTCCGTAACAAAAGAACCGTCAAGATCCAAATTACGGGGGTCATCATAAAACATTGATCCACAAATGAACAAAACTACATTACTATCTCTCAAAACAGACTCGTGTCGCTCGACAAATTTACCAAGAACTTTCCAACCCATCTTTACCTTTGTATTCCTGGCACTAATCGGATTAACTTCATAACTTTTGAGTTGCTCCTGTAAGCTTTCAACTTTACTTAAGGTGGAATTAGGAAAAAGAAGTAATTCTACGTGTCGAACTACATCCTCCGTACCCATATGAGCCGTACCTTCAGATAGACCTTTTAGATACCTCTGATAAATGCGGGGAAGTTTTTCCCAACCCGGGATAGATTCATCTTCAAATGGCATAGTGTGATTATAACCTTTATTGTATTGTTCAAAGGCTATCATATACAATCTGATGTAGATATATTATGGCCGAGGAAGACAACGACTTTTTAAAACATTTGGACGATAAAATAGAAAGAGGAGAAGATTTAACCCATGAAGAGCGAATGAGATTAAAACATGGTCCCCAAGGGGTTGAGTATATAAAAGGTCCTGAATATAAAAGGAAGTTGGGAATAATTGTGGCGGAAACCGAAAATTTACTAAGAGAAGAACAAAAAACCTCTCAAGAAGAATTTGGGAAGCCCTACGAGATTGTTGGTATTATCATTTTCGGATCATGGGCCCAAGGAGTAGTTCACAAAGAATCAGATTTGGATATTGAACCAATGGTAACCCAAGATCCAGTCGACCTTCCCCATGATTTCTCTGAAAAACTTGAAGAACGTTTAAAAGGAAGAGGTGTGAAGATAGAAATTGAATGCCACAATACACCGGTATATACAGACGACAAAGCTGAGATTGAAAAAATTGTAAGCGGTAACGAGGAGTTTACAAAACCAGGGTTTATTGTAATTTCACCCGACCAATGGGTTAAAGATCTTTTCCGAAAACCTCAAGAATAATTTTTGTAAGTTTCCGTAACTTCGTATTTTGTTTGGATGCCTTTGAAATACCAACTTCTGTAGAACATAAGAGATATTTATTACTCAAAAATTATTATTTACGCCGTCTTTTCCACACTTCTTCATTAACTAAATTTTGGGGTTTTTTGTCGGAGAAAGTATCTAAAATTGCCGAAACCGCCATTTCCCCCATTTTATTTCTTGCCTCATACGTTGCGGATGCTATATGTGGTGTAAGGACAACATTTTGCATCTTTATTAGCTCCGGACTTATGTTTGGCTCGTCGTCGTAAACATCAAGACCTGCTCCTTTTATCTTTCCGTTTTTTAAAGCCTCGACTAACGCGCCTTCTTCAACCACGGGTCCGCGTGCCGTATTAACCAAATAACTTCCAACTTTCATTTTTGCTAAAGTATCTTTATTTATCATATGTCTGGTTTCATCAGTCAAGGGTACATGCATGGAAACAAAATCGCTCTTTGCCAGCAAATCATCTAGGGAGACGAATTGCACGCCCAACTCTTTTTCAGCTTCCGGATCTGGTTCATGTTTATTATAAAGAACGGTCATGTTATAGCCCTTAGCACGCCTGGCCACCATCCCCCCAATTCTTCCGAGTCCCACTATTCCCAAAGTTTTGCCTACTAAGTTACTTCCAAGAAAAATATCCGGCTCCCAACCTTTATAGCCTGTTCTACGAATTGACTCATCCGCCTCAACAATATGTCGTGCAAGGGCCAAAATTAAAGCCCATGTATGCTCTGCAACTGCTTCGTTGACTTCATCGCTAGGTGTATTACAAACAGGAATTTGTCTATCGGTTGCAGCCTTTACGTCAATGTTGTCAAACCCAACCGCATAGTTTGAAATGATTTTAAGCTGCGGTCCAGCCGCGTCCATCAAATCCCCATCAATCCTGTCGGTTAATAGACAAAGAAGTCCGTCAATTCCCTTAACTTTCTCCACCAGCTCCGCTCCACTTAGGGGTCGGTCAACGTCTGAAACCAAAACTTCGTGGCCAGCTGCCTTTAATTTTTCGAGATGTTCTCCAGGAATTTTACGAGTTACAAATATTTTAGCCATTAAAACTCCTCCACCTTCACTCCGCTACTTTTGCACCTTTCCAGCCACTCTGGCATGTCTGACTCTTTAACAAGTCCTTTTTGCGGACCAACATAGCCAATAACCGAAGCCGAATTTACCGTTCCCCAAAGAAGAGCTTCTTCAAGACTCTTCCCTTTAATAATAGCAGCCAAACTTCCGGAACCAAAAGCATCTCCCGCCCCCGTTCTTTCGTAAGCATCGACGGGCAAAATTCCCGCCTTGATAAACCTTTGGCCGTCAAAAACATACGAACCGCCTCCGCCGTTTGTAATAATTACAACTTTGGGTCCAAGTTTTGAAACAGCAGTTAGTAAGTCTCTCTCTTTTCCTTCCGACTGGGTAAAACCGGACAACTTTTCTGCCTCTTCTCTATTAATATAGATAACATAAGTTAAACTCAAAACATCTTTCATTGCTTCAAGTCCTGACTTTAGTTGCCAAGTACCGGGGTTAAAAGCTAACTTAATTGATGAGTTCTTTCTTAGCCATTCAACAAAGTGATTATAAAAAGGCCTAAAACTTTCTCCCATTGAAGTCAGATAAATCCAAGGGGTCACCGGAAGTTGTACCGGAAACTCGTAAGAACGAGGAGCGTGGTAAGTAAGAATAGTTCTTTCCCCTGTGTAGTTAATAATCGTTGAATAGTTTGAAGAAGTTCCCACTTGTTGAATCACATAAGTAACATCCACATTTTCTTTTTTTAATTTATCGACAATAAGATTTCCTATATTATCATCCCCCAAAGTAAGAACTATCGCAGAGTTAACTCCCAGACGCCTTACCCCGACAACATTGTTGGCAGCATTACCCCCGACGGAAAATTCAAGATTTTTAACAGGAATTTTATCGCCATACGAAAAAGCAATAAAGCATTCTTTTGTGTCAATTTTACAAAGAGTTTCACTCTCCGTGGGGGTCATAAATACGTCAATTGAAGCATCCCCAATTGATAATAAGTCCAAGTTCATAGTCTAAGTTTAAGTCTAAGGCAAAGCACCTCTCCGCGCTAGCGATACTTTCTTAGCCCGCCCATAAAAAATCGCCTGCGCAGCCGCCACATTCTCATCTTTCCCCGCCCATTTTTCCATCGCTTCTTGTTGTAAAGCCCGGGCAAAGGAGAAAGATAACTCCCAAGGAGCATCACCTTTTAATTTATTAATCTCGTTTAGATTTGCCGTTGCCTCATCCGGGGTTTGCCCGCCGGAAAGAAAGAGGATTCCGGGAACTTCCGCGGGAACTCCCAATTTAAGAGCGCGCAGGGTTGCCCCCCCAACCTCAAGTGGTGCTGCGACAACACCGCTATCTTTCCCGGGCAAAACCATGCTGGTTTTAAGAATTAAATTTTCCAAAACTACCCCATTTTGTTTCAATTTATCAAAAAGCGTTTTCCATGTTTTTGTCGATATTTCTTCACATCTGGTAGTGGTGTGATTCCCGTCAAGGAGAATTTCCGGTTCGACAACCGGTACGAAATTTTTGTCTTGAGAAATTTTCGCAAATTTGGCCATTCTTTCTAAATTTTCGTTTAAAAATTCGTTTGTCGGAAAAATGGCAGATATTTTTATAACTCCCCTCCATTTGCTAAATTTCAAACCCATTTATAAAGATTATCAAGACCTTTGGTTATTTGTTCCTCTGTTTCCTTGAAAGGCTCCAGTCCTTCATCAACCTTAATTCCCGGAACTATGCCCCTCTCGCTTAAATATTGTGGAAACGGCTTGCCCTGAGCAGTCTTCTGGCGAAGGGTTTCGTCATACATGATTACCCCGCTTATAAATTCCTCAATGCCTGCTGTTGTAAATAGCATATTCCGATACTTTCTATTTAATTCAGGGGTGGAAATTATACCAATTGTGCTAAATCTTTTTGTAATTGTTTTTGTACTCTCATCGGCTGCCAACAGGCCCTTACCGGGTGCGATAAGTTGTTTAACAATGTCGGACAGGTTGGTCATCACATGTCATGATACAATAAAAATGTGAAGAGAAACAAAGGCCATGCCCGCCGGCAGGCAGGCTTCTCCCCGATTTTAATAATCGTAATGATCACCGTTGTGGGGGTAATTGCTTTTTTTCTGGGTAAGCAACTATCCTCGCCAAAGACCCAAACCCCATCCGCTTCCCCGACGCCAACTCCTGAAATAACTTCCACCCCAACATCAACGTCAATACCTAACCCAACAAAACCCGGCTGGAAAATTTATAAAAATGAACAATATGGCTTTGAATTTTCTTATCCTGCCAGTTACAAAGTCCTAACCGACAGCGAAAATCTCTACGGCTGGCCAAAAGCAATATTACTTTTGTATAAAGGCGGGCAATCTTACGATATGGCTGTAGAAATTTGGAATACGGAGGCGGAATACAAAGCAAAATACCTAGACACCTCTACTTTTTCGGTTTTTGAAACTAAGGACGGTAAATTTATAACGCTTCTTAATGCAAATAAGGAAAGCCAAGTTTCGGAAATTGTCGCTACCTTCAAATTCGCCAACTAGGAGTTTTTGCGAGATATTACATTCCTTACGGCCTCGATTATATCCTTAGATTTCATCTTGTATTTCTCTAAAAGTTCATCGGGGGTGCCGGATTCGCCGAAGGAGTCGGGCATGCCGATAAATTCCATAGGAACCGGAAAGTTTCTGGTCAAAACTTCGGCAATTGCACTTCCCAACCCTCCGTTTGTCTGATGTTCTTCGACTGAAACAACCGCTCCGCAGGTTTTTGCCGCCCGAATTATTGTCTGTTCATCAATCGGTTTAATTGTGTGCGAGTTTATAACCAATACCTCTATTCCTTTTTTATTCAATTCTTTGGCTGCCAATAGAGCTTCATAAACTAATGGTCCACAGCCAATAATGGCTGCTTGCGGATCTTTGGATTCCCATAAAACTTCTGCACGGCCGATTTTAAATGGAGTGTCCTCGCTGGTAAAAACAGGGCTTTTTTCTTTTGTGAAACGGATGTAAACAGGGTGCTCGGTTTTTGCAGCTTCAATGGTTGCCTTTTTTGCTTCAATTGCATCGGCCGGTGCAATTACCGTCATGTTGGGCATTACCCGCATAAGTGCAATATCTTCAAGCATCTGATGTGTTGCTCCATCCGGGCCGACATTTAAACCGGCGTGGGCTCCGGCAATTTTAACCGGAACGTCATTTAAGGCAATTGTTGTTCGAATTTGCTCCCAGTTTCTTCCCGGCGAAAAAATAGCATATGAGGAAATAAAAGGAACTTTACCGTAATTAGCCATGCCGGCTGCGATAGTTGCCATTCCCTGCTCGGAAACTCCAACTTCAATAAATCTCTCGGGAAACTTCTCTTTAAACAAAATCGACCGAGTCGATTCGGTCAAATCCGCACACAGAACAACAACCCTATCGTCTTTCTCTCCGGCAATGACAAGCCCCTCACCATAGCCTTGCCGCGTCGCCACCATATCAATTTCTTTTTTAAAAATTCTGTCTGACAATTTGGCTTTAGGGTTTACCATGCAAGTATATTAAGTTGATTCAGTTAATTGGTTAATTAAGTTTCTGCTTATGCCTCATAAGAAATTGAATATAACTATTTATTCCCTTACTAAGTCCTTGATATTCAGTGTCAAGTTCTTCAAACTTTTTGTTGTCAATATATTTAAGACCAAAAGCAACCGACAAATGACTCTGTGTTTCGGAACATTCACCTCTAGCTACATATAAAGTTCTTGCTTTATCAGCAAAATAATATCTCCCAAAAGCTTCGGCAATGCCGGCAATTACACCATTGGCCGATCTTCTTGTTTGATCGATTAGACCAAATTTTTCCTCTTTTGGATATTTATCTGTCAGGTTATAAATTTCCATTAATAACTCGTGTCCTTTCTTCCAAATATTTAAATCTCTAAAATTTCCTGCCATTTTCTTAGTTAACTTAATCTCTTAATTAACTAAATTAACTTTTACTCGTGTTCGCTCCTTATCTTCCCCCCCAAAGTTCTCAAATCATGTAAGGCTTGTTTTACTTGCTCTTCTTTCGGCGGTTCGCCGGGCATATCGGTTATTCCGGGCGGGGTTCCGTGCCACTTAAAATCGTTTTCCATGTAACTTACCCCCTTGCCGGGAATTGTGTGGGCGATAATGACCGTTGGTTTTTCGTAAACTGAGCGGGCATGATTGACCGCATTTGTAATTTCTTCAAAATTGTGCCCGTCTATATGGAGTGTGTGCCAATTGAAGGCTTTATATTTTTCCTCCAAAGGCTCAAGGGGCATAACGTCTTCGGTATATCCGTCAATCTGAATGTTGTTTCTATCAACTATGCAAGTTAAGTTTGAAAGCTTGTACTTACCGGCAAAGGCAACTGCCTCCCAATGATTTCCCTCATCGTGTTCACCGTCGGAAGTTACACAATAAACCCTGAAGCGTTTTCCATCCATTCTTGCTGCATAAGCGTATCCTGAAGCTTGTCCTAATCCGGAACCCAACGGTCCTGAAGTTGTCTCTAGCCCGGGAAGTCTTAATCTTTCGGGATGCCCCTGAAGTCTGGTTCCTAATTTTCTTAGGGTTTTAAGTTCAGAGATTGGAAAACAACCAGCATGGGCCATTGTGACATAGCGAACCGGACAAATGTGTCCATTGGAAAGAATTAATCTGTCGCGCTCGGGCCATGCAGGATTTGCGGGGTCATGATTCATAATTCCGAAGTAAAGAGCTGTGAAGATGTCGGCCATGCCAAGTGATCCTGCAGAATGGCCGCTTTTAGCCTTAACCAGCATTTTGATGATATCCTGACGGACATCATTAGCAATTTTTTCGAGCTCTTGGACAGAATGCTTCATGTTTAGGCTTTCCAGTCTCCAATCTCCAGTTTCCAGTTAGTTTCTAAATTTCTAATTTGAAAATTTGTGAATTGAAAATTGATTGGAAATTGGTAATTGGTAATTGGAAATTTTCATAGTTGGAATGCTTTCTCTTCTTTGTGGGCATTATTCGTCTTTTGGAGTACGTCCTCAAAAACCAAAATAGCTTTATATGCTTCCTCCGGTGAATTTACGATTCGATAAACTTCCAACTCTTCCGGTCTTATTCTCATATTAAGTCCAAATGCCTGAATAATTTTGTTCCAAAAAGCTCCGTAAAGAACCAGGGGTTTATGGTGGCCAAAATAAAGCCTGGCCAGACCCCAGGCCATGCCGAATTCGGAAATAGTTCCCGTTCCCCCTCTAAAAATTACATAAGCATCTCCCAGTTCAAGAAGTTTTAGGGTTCTTTCCAGATAATTTCCGGTTTTTATTTCTTCATCCAAAGGATTTTGCGGGTCTCTGCCTTCAAAATTGGTTATATCTTTCGGATAAAACGTCACCCCGATTGCGCGTCCGCCCGCCGCTTTTGCTCCTTCGGAAACTGCCCTCATAGTCCCCGGACCGCCCCCATTTATGGCCACAAGGCCTTTTTCGGATAAATATTTCGCAACTTCATACGCCTCCTTATATAAAGGATCGCCTTCTTTGGCATCGGCAAAACCAAAGTATGAAATCTGTTTAATTTTAATCATTTTTTGTAAGCAGCTTTCATAAGACTGTCAATATTTTCTTTTATATTTCCTGCAAAAAGCCCTTCGCCAATTACCAACTCATCAGCACCGGCTTTTACAACATCTGAAATATTATTCGTATTTATTCCTCCGTCAACACAAATCTTAAAAGGAGTATCATCTCTTATCCTTATTTCGTCAAGCTCCTTTATCTTGGCAAGTGCGCGTCTATCAAATTCCTGTCCGCCAAAACCGGCCGGAACGCTCATCACAAGGACAACGTCGAGATTGGTTAAAATTGTAGGGTCAAGTTTTGAAATAGAAGTTGGCAAATCTATTGCAAGTCCAACCGAAAGTCCCACTTCAGAAACTTTTCCTACAAATCCTACTTGGTCAGTCATCATTTCAACTTGACCAATAATCCTGTCAGCCATTCCACGAACCGCTCTTTCTACCCAATCAATCGGCTCTTTGGTCATCAAATGA
>Ga0209727_1001417_pt1 | contig 19763 bp, 20 predicted proteins | sample RifGroC1_FD_183995 | JGI IMG/M metagenome (GOLD analysis project Ga0209727, IMG submission 183995) | Groundwater microbial communities from Rifle, Colorado, USA - Groundwater C1 (SPAdes) (version 2) | ecosystem: Environmental > Aquatic > Deep subsurface > Groundwater | place: Rifle, Colorado...
CGTTAAGTCAAATTGATGATTTTCATCCAGCAAACGCTGTTTTATCAATTGTGTTTGTTTGAGAACAATTTCACGCATTGGTGAGTCAGTTGACCAAACTGAGGCATACGCTTGAGCAACCCGTTTTGGGCGAAATGGAAGAACAAAAGCATGTAGAATCACCCACCAAATAAATTTTGGTATTTCAATTACACGCGTGTCAGATAAAAATTGCTTCAAAAAACGACGTACTGCTGGTGCAGTCGCTTCGTCGGGCGTACCTAAATTTGCTAAAATCACAGTGACTTTTGGTTTTGGTGTCGCTGACATAGATCGTTTCCGCTATAGCTGAATTTCTTCAATTACTTTAGCAGCTTTATGATTCTTTTTTAAATTGGTTTAATGCATTGTTTTAAATTGAAAAACCCGATTACTATCTAGGACATTACTTTCCAATAGCTTTTGAGCTTTATGCGTCAGCTGCCATAACATACGTTGGCGATCATCACGTCCCGTAGGTACAATCCATTCATTCTGACGCATTTGCATTTTTATCTCATGCAAAGCACGTATATTGATCTGTGCTCTTGAAACGGCGTGTGCTCTTGGCATCTCTTTACGCGCATCCTCCAAACCTGTTTCATTTAAATATTCATTCATACGTTTTGAAAAATATTCTTCAGGAGTTGGACTAACAAAAGATGAACCAAGTACATTGAGCAATTGTGCCCATGTTAATTTACGGAACGTTTTGATGTCTTTAAAATTACCATCTTGATAGGCATGCATACGATATTCAAAAGAATAAAGCTCATGCATTGAAACCTTAGGTAACATTGAAATTGGATCTGCTTCGCGACTACCCATCTCAGTTTCGAGTTGTTTTAGTTTGGCACGTAAACTATCGATCTCATCTTGTAAAACTTGAGTGTTCTGAGGACGTACCCAACCTACCACAGGATAACGCTCTAACATTTGTGGCATGCTCGAACGAACAGCTAGTTCCAAATCTCTTAAGGTACGATATGTAAATATTTGATCAACATCATGCTGTAGCTGTTTTCTAAACTCTTTAAATTTTTCTTTTAATTCAGGTTTATTATCTTGCAGTTGTAAGTCACGAGAGTCGGGATCTTCATGCATAAATACAATCACAGGTTTTTGCTTGGTCATCGCATAGATATACTCTAAATGCATATAACCTACGCCAGAAACAGATTGTTCACCATACTGGCTGCCAAGCAAAATCACTACGTAATCGCAGTCATCAATTTGACGTCGGGCGATCGATGTGCTCAATGGCGTGCGTTGTTCCAAGCCCCAAGAGAAAAAGCCCATTCCCACCAAAGTTTGAGTCAGTACTGCTCGCTCTGGTTGCATTTCATTGCCAGACGTAGAAATAAAGACTTGATAACGAGTATCTTGCATAGCCTGTGCCCCACTTCACTTATCCATAAGTTTAAGCTAAACCGCCCAAAAACCTATTAACAGATAACCCCAAATAAAATTTTAAATATGGTATGAGTCGAGCTTAATATCTAAACTTCATCCAAATTATTGATTGTCCACGTCAATTGTGACGACATAAGATGCTGAACTACGGGATGTAACTCGACTGCATTCTGTCCACTAACGAAACATTCAATACGTGTAATATTATGACTTATTTTGTCACATAATAACCTATTTTTTATTAAAATATACGCTGTTTGTCGCGCAACTGCTTGTCCTGAATCGATTAATTTTAACTTTTCATTAAAAATCTGACGAATAGCATCTTTCAAAAATGGATAATGAGTGCAGCCTAGTACAAGAAAATCTGCACCCTGATCTACCACTGGTTGCAAAATATTATGAAGCTCAACTAAACATGCTTCACTCATCTGCTCTCCCGCCTCTACAAAAGGCACAAGTTTGAGGCTCGTAACAGTTAAAACCTTCACACCTGCAGGCTCAGCAAACTTAAGCATGACTTCTTTAATTAACTTACCACGAAACGTTGCAGGTGTTGCTAGCACAGCGACGACTTTTGATTGCGTCTGAAGTACAGCAGGTTTCAACGCTGGCACTAAGCCTACAATCGGAAAATGCTCACCATAATGTTCACGCAGATAATCCAAACTAAATGCTGATGCAGTATTACAAGCAACGACGGCGATTTTGCAACCTTGCCTATAAAGCCATTCAATTGCTTTTGCTGTTAGCTCACGAATTTCTTGATCAGAACGCGCCCCATAAGGTACATGAGCGGTGTCAGCATAATAAAGAATGCGCTCATTGGGTAAATGAGAGGCAATTTCTTGAGCAATCGACAAGCCTCCAATCCCAGAATCAAATACACCTATCGGAGCATCTGAGGATGCATGAGGCATAGGATTTAATAACTCTGCGATAGGTTGAACAGCTGTCATACACGAAAACGTAGTGGTGAAATATCTCTGTTAAAGATTAAACCTCAGGTGCTCAAATGCAAGACTAAATCACCACTTTTTAATGTTAAAACAGCTTCACCTTGTGAATTTTCAGACAAAGTGCCGTAATTCACGAGATGATAAAAACTTTGACGCTGAATCAAGGCATTGATTCCAAATCGAACATGAACATAAGGTCTTAACTCACCTGCATATTCACGCATAAAAATCGGATGCTGTTCATCCACAATGACGACATCTTGATTACTGGTCGTAAGTTGTAGATATTTTTTTCCATCTAGTTCTATTTGATCAGCTTGATTGATGAGTAAAGGCTCATCTTCAACTTCAATTTCGATCTGTTCAACTGGTGTTTTTAAGTAGAATTTTCCATCTTCTTTCCAAAGCACTTTACTAAACAGATCTAAGAGTGCCTGACGCTTAACCAATTGACCTTCGTGCCACCACTCACCATTGGCTTTTACTTTCAAATCCATTTTGCCACAATGCTTTGGATGCCATTGGTCTAAAGGTGGAATTGACCTTTTGTGACTTTGCTGTACATCTTTTAAGTATTGTGCAATGTTCATTAAGTTTTTATCATCAGACAACACGATTTTTCCTGTATTCTGTGGAGAATCATTTTCATTTATCATAGTTTATGCCTTGCTGACGGGAAAATATGACCACTCAGCCAATTGGCGAGATCAAGGTTTAAAACTATACTATCCCAAACGTTTGCAAGCGCAATAGATAGTTTTGTGCTTGGCAATTCAGAACACTCATGGCAGCACCGAATAGCAATGATTACGGTTGCCACCCTTAAAATATGAGGAGTCCTACATGGAACACATCGAACGTGAAGCGATGGAGTTTGACGTAGTGATCGTAGGCGCTGGACCTGCGGGTTTATCTGCTGCGATTAAAATTCGTCAATTAGCGATTGAAAACAACCTACCTGACCTTTCAGTCTGTGTGGTTGAAAAAGGCTCTGAAGTTGGTGCGCATATCCTTTCTGGTGCTGTACTTGAACCACGTGCCATGAATGAATTGTTCCCGAACTGGAAAGAAGAAGGCGCTCCGCTGAATGTTCCTGTAACGGATGACGAAACTTATTTCTTATTATCTGATACTAAAGCACAAAAGATGCCGTATTGGATGGTTCCTAAATCAATGCACAACGAAGGGAACTATGTCATTTCTCTTGGTAACGTTGTTCGTTGGTTAGGTCAAAAAGCTGAAGAATTAGAAGTTTCTATTTTCCCTGGTTTTGCTGCATCTGAAGTACTTTATCATGAAGATGGTACTGTAAAAGGCATCCAGACAGGTGATATGGGTATTGGCAAAAATGGTGAGCCAACACACAACTTTACTCCTGGTTATGAACTTCATGCGAAATATACTTTATTCGCTGAAGGTTGCCGTGGTCACCTCGGTAAGCGTTTAATTGCTAAATACAACTTAGATAAAGATGCTGATCCACAACATTATGGTATTGGTATCAAAGAACTTTGGGAAATCGATCCTGCAAAACACAAGCCTGGTCTTGTAATGCATGGTGCGGGTTGGCCTTTGTCTGAGACAGGTTCTGCAGGTGGTTGGTGGTTATATCACGCTGAAAATAACCAAGTTACTTTGGGTATGATTGTAGACTTATCTTACGAAAACCCTCACATGTATCCATTCATGGAAATGCAACGTTGGAAAACACACCCAACGATTAAGCAATTCCTAGAGGGTGGTAAGCGTATTTCTTACGGCGCGCGTGCGGTAGTGAAAGGTGGTTTCAACTCTTTACCTAAACTAACATTCCCAGGCGGTTGCTTGATCGGTGATGATGCTGGTTTCTTGAACTTCTCAAAAATCAAAGGCTCACACACTGCAATGAAGTCAGGCATGTTATGTGGCGAGGCTGTATTTGAAGCTATCGCTGCTGGTGTAGCAAAAGGTGGTGATCTTGCCATTGCTCGTGTACTTGAAGGCGTTGATCATTTTGCTAAAGAGTTAACTGCTTATACAGATAAATATAACAACTCTTGGTTAAAAGAAGAGTTATATCAAGCGCGTAACTTTGGTCCAGCGATGCATAAGTTTGGTACATGGATTGGTGGTGCGTTCAACTTTATTGACCAAAATGTCTTTAAAGTACCATTTACATTACATGACTTAAAACAAGACTTTGCTGCACTTAAAACTGTAGATGCGTCAACATTCAAACCTAACTATCCGAAAGCTGATGGTAAGTTAGTATTTGATCGTTTATCTTCTGTCTTTATTTCAAATACTGTACACGAAGAGAATCAACCAGCTCACTTGAAGCTGACTGATCCATCTATTCCAGTCAACGTAAACTTACCAAAATGGGATGAGCCTGCTCAACGTTATTGCCCTGCTGGTGTTTATGAAGTGATGGAAAATGATGACGGTTCTAAACGCTTCCAAATCAACGCTGCGAACTGTGTACACTGTAAGACTTGTGATATTAAAGACCCATCACAGAACATTACATGGGTAACGCCAGAAGGTGGCGGTGGTCCAAACTACCCGAATATGTAATTTTTAATTTGTGCTGAAACTCAGTTTTTAGTACGAATTAAGCTAAGAAAGCCTCATGAAATATGAGGCTTTCTTATTTTAATCTTTCTGTTTTTCATCAAATTTTTTATATTGTTTTGATAACAAACTTAAGCTCTTCATCTGCTTGCCAAAACGTCGACACGAACTACACATCACCACATGAAACTGTAAAGCACTCATTTCTTTGAAGTTCAGTGTCCGATCTTGTTTTTCTGAAAGCAATTGGGTCGCTTCTCGGCACGTCAACATGAACAATCCTCCTGAAGTAACCATTTGTTTTCTAAGCACTCACGTAGTCTGGCTCGACTGCGATACATTAGAACGTTCAAGTTTGAGATACTTAGCTCTAATTTCTCACAGATTTCATCTGAACTAAGTTCTATCATTTCCCGCAACATAAACACTTGTGCATACTTTGCTGGTAAATGATTCAAACAGGTATCGAAAATCATCCAAAAATCTTGCTGCTCCATCATTTCCTCAGGATTCAACCATGCTTTTGGTCTTTCTGATTTTTGCCAATGCCCTGAAGCATCAAACAACTCATCCACGCTTCGCTCATTTTCTTCCGTATCAAACAATTCAGACATACTGACTAAACGTTGCTTCTGACGAATTAGATCAACAATTTTATTTTTTAAAATAGCGAATACCCATGTTTTAAATGCAGAGCGACCAGAAAAAGAACCTGAATATTGTAAAGCACTGACTAAAGCTTCTTGCACAACATCCTCAGCTTGATGAAATGAAGAAAGTTGCAATACTGCAAATTTCATCATTTGTTGTCGTAGTTCTATCAGAAAATCATCGTTATACAGTTGCTGCGATGCATTAGCATTCGATGTTGTCATTTCAGGCATCGCGTTTCTCACTGTGCTAGTCTGGTTTGTATAACAATTCTAAGCGGATCAAATCTTCTGCAAGTTCATCCAGTTGAGTATTCACTTCACTGAACGATAGATCAGGAATTATTTGCTGGATAAACTCAGCGAGTGCTATTCGCGGCAATGGTTGTTGTGCTAATTGCTCAATTAGATAAGCTGCTAATGGAGTCAATATTTCAACACAAACCCGATGATGTTTGTTTCGCCAAACCATGATGGCACTTGGAGCGGGATCTATGTTAATTTGATTGATTGACCACTGGTAAACAGGATATTGATACACCAACACCCAAACTTGTGTAGTCAGCTGCCAATTTAATTCGGCATTCAAAGTAACATCTTCAATTTCAAGTGTATCCAAGTACAGTTCAAGCCATTCGTATTGCAATAGCTCAGCAAGCCACGGATATTCAAATAAAATAGGATGCTGCTTTTCTGTGAGAAACTCTCTGAATTGCAACGAGATATCGTTATAAAGCGGAGACTGATTCTGAGATTCTCGAAAAAAATCCACCAGTAACTGTTGCCATTGCTGCTCAGGCAATAAAGATCGAGCCACCGGATAAACCAAATTGATAAATGAGCAAACATTGTTGAACAACAGTTCTCGATAAACTTGCATACGATCCAAAGCAAAAGGCACTGCTTTTACTGAATTTGGATCACGCAGCCAGTTACAAAAATCATGTTGGGTCTGCTGAAAAGTATGCTCATTCATACTCATACATTCACCCCATCGACCAAATTCTGGCTCATTGGGATTAGTGTATGTTGATTTGAATATTGATGCTGTAACTGCTGAATCTTATTCAATTCACTCTGAAGTTGCTGCCATGTTGGGATATTAAAATCGCGCTCTAATAACGTTGGTTTCACACCACAAACCTGATATGTGTATTCCAACAATGCCCAAACGGGATCACATACTTCAGTACCATGAGTATCAATGAGTAAATCTGTACTCACCTGTTCATGCCCTGCTATATGTAAATAACGAATACGTTGTTTCGGCATAGATTCAATGAAAGCATAAGCATTTGCTTGGTGGTTGATACTATTTACATAAACGTTATTCACGTCCAACAATAATTCGCAATCTGCTTGTGTGATGACTTCACGGACAAAGTCTGCCTCGGACATTTCAGCATTCGGCATAAGATACGTAGAAACATTTTCTAATACTAATCTTCGCCCTAAAATATCTTGAACTTGAGAAATTCGTTCCACTACATACTTCACAGCAGCTTCAGTCATTGGGATAGGCAAGAGATCGTATAAATAGCCACCATCATTGGTATAACTCAGATGTTCCGAATAAATCTCGACTTGATAAGCATCTAAGAATTTTTTGATTTGATGAATAAAATCAATATTTAAGGGATGAGGACCACCAATCGACAAAGATAGTCCGTGACAAATTAATGGAGATTTTTCTACACACTGAGCTAGAAGTTTCGCATGTCGACCACCAAAGCCCATCCAATTTTCTGGAGCAACTTCAATAAAGTCAGGATGATGAGTCGCACCTAAAAATGCTTCGATAAAATCTCGTCTTAGACCAAGACCAACACTTGTGATTGCATCCATAAAGAATCCTTTTGGTGAATGACAGCCATCTTTTTAGATGCTGTCATCTACCGTCTGCATAAGGCTTAATGAGCGCCACACTTCCCATCAGCCACTTTTTTGTCTGCTCCACATTTTGCATCTGCCATCTTTTTGTCTGCACCGCATTTAGCATCCGCAGCTTTTTTATCTGCGCCGCATTTTGCATCAGTAGTTTTGTGTTGTTTTTTCGCTTTATCTGAACCACATTTCGCTTCACCACATTTTGCATCTGCAGTTTTAGTCACATGTGTTTCAGTCGTCGTCGATGCTGCCGAAACTTGGGTTGCTGCACCAACCATAGATAATGCAACTAAAGCGGCAACCGAAGTCATTGAGTTTAATTTATTCATTGTGAAGTTCCTTTTAAGTAAATATTGCTTTTGTACTAGGTACATAAAATTAGACGTGCGAACAATCAAATTATTACAGTCAAATTTAGATTTTTTTTGTGTAAGAAATCAAAAATTCAAACGACTAATAACTAATAAAACTTATTCGTTGTGAATTTCTCATGAAAAATCTAATTTATTCTTTACATAAACGCTATCAGAATTTGGGTTCCAACTTAAATTATTTTGATGGAATCGCCTCTTTAGCGCTTCGCCTATATTTAATTCCTATTTTTTGGATGGCTGGACAAAATAAACTACAACATTTCAATGATACGGTTGAATGGTTTGGCAATAGTGAATGGGGCTTGGGATTGCCCTTCCCATTGGTTATGGCTAGCCTTGCAATTTCGGCTGAGTTAGGTGGTGCTGTCTTACTTGCCTTAGGTCTTGCAACGCGACTGATTTGTATTCCATTGATCATCACTATGCTGGTCACTATCTTTACCGTCCACATTCAAAATGGATGGCAAGCCATTGCTGATCCACATGCTCCTTTTGCAAATATGCAAGTGATTGAATCGGCTGAAAAACTAGAGAAAGCGAGAGAGATTCTGAGCACTTATGGAAATTATGATTGGCTTACATCTAGTGGCTCATTTGTCATATTGAATAATGGCGTTGAGTTTGCAGTGACCTATTTGGTTATGTTGGGTGCACTACTGGTTCTTGGCGGTGGAAGATATGTAAGTTGTGATTACTGGATCAGTCGAAAAGTAATTAAATCAAAAAGATAGGTGCATAAAAACCTATCTTAATAGTGAAAGTGCGATCAACCACATGATACAGCCAATCAATAGATCTAAGACTTTCCAAGCTTTAGGATTTGCAAATACAGGACGCAATAATCTCGCCCCAAATCCTAAACTAAAAAAGAATAAAAATGACGCTGATACTGCCCCACTAGCAAAAGAGATCTTATCTGCATATTGAGCAGATATTGAACCTAATAATACAACCGTGTCTAAGTAGACATGCGGATTTAACCAAGAGAAACTGAGACATAAAACTATCGTTTGCCAGAAAGTCGTTGTTTCTTGTTCAGAAGCAATTAAACCTGACTGCGAATTATAAGCATTATAAAAGCTGCGGGCGCCGTAAATAAACAAGAAGAGTGCGCCGAAATACTTCATAGCTTGAATCAACCATGCTTGTTGACTCAATATTGAAGCAAATCCAAAAACACCTAAACAAATTAAAAATGCGTCGGATAAAGCACAGATCAGACATACCCAAAATACATGCTGTTTGAGCAATCCCTGCTTTAAAACAAAAGCATTTTGTGCACCAATTGCGAGAATCAGTGAAAGTCCCAGCGCAAAACCTGAGAAATAGGTCGAAAGCAAACGATTAACCTTTTTGTACTAAATAATGATATTCAGTATTGCTATTTTCATCTAAAGACTCTTCTTTCAACAGTAATTCATGCCCTAGATGCATGCAGAATTTAGGAATATCCCAAGAAGTTGAAGGGTCTGTTGCAAAAACTTCTACCACATCCCCAGATTTTGCTTTACGAATCGCTTGATGCAGCATCATCACTGGTTCAGGACAACGTAAACCACGGGTATTCAGTTGTACTGTTGGGAGTTTGGTTTGTTCAGACATCATATAACTCAAATATGCTAATTTTCACATTTTATCATAAAGTCATACTGTAGAAATCACCTGCACTTTTTTGAAAAACTGTACATTTCTTGCATCGTTTTAATGATGCATATCCGCTTTTTCTTCGGTATGATGAAAATCATCTAATTGATATAGAGAGTCTTTAGGAAAGATCATGGTCGATGAATCCAGTCCGTCGTGGGGTATGCGTGGCTTAAGAAAATGGTTAGGTACTGCACCTGAAACTCGCGATGAATTACTTAAGTTAGTTCAAGATTCACGTCGCTTCTTAGAACCCGACACAGTCGCAATGCTTGAAGGTGTTCTAGATCTGCCAGCAACGAAGATTCGAGAGGTTATGACACCTCGTACTGCAATTATTAGCTTACAAGAAGATGATCAGCTGCTTGACATCTTGCATGTTTTAATTGAATCAGCACACTCTCGCTTTCCCGTTTTTTCTGCTGATCAAACTGACAATGTTGTGGGCATTCTTCTTGCAAAAGACTTATTGCCATTTCTCACTGAACGCAATGTCAAAGTCGACATTCGCTCATTGATGCGCCAACCTGTGTTTGTTCCTGAAAGTGCGCGATCAGATCAAGTGCTTCGTATGCTAAAAAACACACAAACGCATATCGCCATCGTGATTGATGAATATGGTTCAACTTCTGGTTTAGTTACTCTGGAAGATATTCTTGAAGAGATTGTTGGTGAAATTGAAGATGAACATGACATTGCTGATGAAGAAGCTTTGTACATTGTTCCTGACAATGATCCAACCACAGCAAATACTTGGATTGTTCAAGCACTTACACCAATTGAACATTTCAACACAATTTTAGATGCAGATTTTTCTGACGATGAAGTTGAAACTATGGGCGGTTTACTGCTGCAAGAAATCGGTTTAGTGAGCGATCTACAAGGTCAGACGATTGAACTTGGTGATTGGGAATTTACCATTATTGAAGCAGATGCACGCACTATTCATCTGATTCGAGCTGTCCGTCAATGAGAAGCTACTTTGAAAAGCTGTTCAACCCATCCCAAACCCACAAACAGCTTCCGTTTATCTTTCCACTCCTGATTGCACTTATTTCAGGTGCAATCTTTAGTTTTGCGCTCGCACCGTATTACTTTTGGTGGTTAGCAATTTTATCCCCTGCTTTACTCTATGCCGGATTACGCCAGCGTAATCCCAGACAGGCATTTGTATTGGGCTGGGCATACGGATTCGGATTGTGGTTCGTAGGTGCATTTTGGTTATATACCTCCATTCACGTCTATGGTGATACTAACTCCTTTTTAAGCATTTTGATGATTGCCTTTATGGCAGCCGCAATGGGCTTATTTACCGCTTTTCAGACTTGGCTTTACCGTCGATTTTTCCCTGAAACTCCACTGACATTTGCACCACTTTGGGTTTTATTTGAATGGGCAAAAACATGGGTCTTCACGGGATTTCCATGGCTTTTTGCAGGCTATGCCTTCACTGAACGCTTACTCGATGGTTATGCGCCTTTATTTGGGGTCTATGCTGTATCGTTTGTCGTGATCGTGCTCGCATGTGCTCTTGTCGAAATCCTCAATCGTCGTTGGTTTTGGGCCATCCCATCTGGTTTACTAATCTTAGGTGCATGGGGTGCGGGTTTCATTCAATTTGTACAACCCAAAACAGAAAAACCACTCAGTGTTTCATTAATCCAAGGCAATATTCCTCAAGACCTGAAATGGTTGACTGAATATCAAATTAAAACCTTGGAAATCTATGCCAACCTGAGTCGTGCTGAATGGGGACGTGATTTAATTGTTTGGCCTGAATCTTCGATTCCTCTGTTTCAAACAGACATTCCTGACTTTTTAAAAGCAATGGATGCACAGGCTAAAAAATCAGATACTGCTTGGGTTACGGGTATTCCTTATTGGGACATCCCTAAATCACAACAAGTAGGTGAGCCTTTGTACTATAACAGTATCATGGCTTCTGGTAGTGAATCGTCTGGCTTATATAAAAAGCAACGCCTCGTACCCTTTGGTGAATACATTCCATTGTCTGGAATGTTGAAATGGGTACTTCCTGCAATGCAGAACGATGTAAGTATGAGTGGTTTTTCTCGCGGAGAACCAGATCAAAAACCATTGTCTGTGAAAGGACATGCGCTTGCAGCTGCAATTTGTTATGAAGTGGCTTATCCAAATCTCACTCGCCGTAATGCGCTCAATAGCGACTTTTTAATCACAGTTTCAAATGATGCTTGGTTTACAGGAACGGCTGGACCTTGGCAACATTTACAAATGGTGCAAATGCGTGCCAAAGAAAATGGTCGTTGGTTTATTCGTGCAACCAATACAGGCGTCACGGCATTTATTGATCAGAATGGTCATATTGTGAAACAGGCTCCTATGGATCACGAAGCAGTATTACGTGGTGATTTACCAGCGATGCAAGGTCAAACACTTTATAATCGTTTAAGTGATTTCCCGATTCTTATTTTCTCTGTTCTACTTTTAATTATCGGTTGGATATATCGCCCTAGAAAAGTCGATATTTCATTTAAATCACGTCGATAATTTCTAAAGAGCGTTTTGAATCCAAAGCGCTCTTTTTTATTCATAATATTCAAATTAAAATAAGATTGAGAACTGTACCGTGAGATAAGCGACTAAACCAGATAAGAAAAACATCGGCAAAGCTCGATACGCTTTAAAAATGAATTGTTCATATTTTGGAATTAGATGACTAATATTCCAAATACTGGTTTTCAAAGCACTCAAGAAACAAACGATAAACCACGTACTCAATAAACTGATCGCAAAAAAGCCAATGACGATCTGACTACTTCCTTCAGCCGTTTGCCATAAGTTTAATGCCCCTTCACAGACAGGTAATAAACTTAAAATGAGCAATACAGATTTAAGCATTGCCCAATGAAACTGATTCAGTTCATCTAACAAAAAAAATGCTTTCATCTGATTTCTCCATCACTCATTTAAATGATCTGAATTTATTATGCAAAGCTTTAATCTAAATAAAAAGTTTAATTTAATGAATCACTTCTGTTTCTTGTAACTATTAAATATGGGAATAATTCTTATTATAAATCTCAAATTAGTTTGATTATATTATTATCATGTTTTTCATAAATTTATGATTATTTTATGAATTAAGAAACATTATCACTTCACTCTTGATTTATTTATTCTAAAAGTGAAGTGATCGTTTTAATTAGAATTTATGGTTGATAATAAATATCTGCATCATTACCCTCACCACCCTCTTTTCCATCTGCACCGAACGAATACAAATCAAAAGAGCGACCTTCACGACCTGGAATCACATATTGTAAGTCATTTTCCCAGCTGTCTTTAGGATAACCACCTTTCACATAGCCACCAGGCAACCAATTTTTTGCGGTTGCAGGTTGATTCACTAATGCATCTAAACCACCATCTTGCATCGATGGGTAACGCCCATTATCTAATTTATATTGATCTAAAGCGCCAGCAACACCTTTTAAAGTAATTTGCGTGGTATCAACTTTAGCTTTTTCGCCGCGTCCCATCACGTTCGGAACGATCAATGCAGCTAGAACACCTAAAATGACAATCACAACCATCACTTCAATTAAGGTGAAGCCAGATTGCTTCATATACATTTTTTGCTTATTCATTTTCATCTCTTTCATGCAATTCATCAAATCATATTGTTCATATTAATAATTGGCAACATTACCGCAATCACGATCACCAATACAATCGCTGCCATAAAAACCAACATCAGAGGTTCTAGCAGTGCCAATAAGGTGGAGATAAAAGTCGTGACTTCTCGATCTTGCATCGTAGATGCACGATCCAACATGCGGTCTAACTCACCTGAAGCCTCACCACTACGAATCATTTGTACCATCATTGGTGGAAAATAACCGCAACGTTCTAACTGTGTTGCCAAATTACCACCTTCTGTTACACGCTCCATTGCGACTTCAATCGAATCACGAATCACCCAATTGTTACTCACCTCTGCACCAATGCGCAAAGCTTCAACCAAAGGAACACCTGAACGTGTCAAAATTGATAGTGTGCTGGCAAACCGTGCAGCATTTATACCACGTGAAAGTTTACCAAATAGTGGCAATTTGAGTGTTAATCGGTCAAATGCATAATGCCCTGCTGTTGTTCTTAAGAACCTCGTAAACAGGATGAGAGCAATAAAACCAATGATCAACATGCCTATCCATGTTTGACGAATAAACGCACTAATTTTCATCAATAACACGGTGATCCAAGGCAATGCCTCTTTACTTTGTTCAAAGGTTTTTACGATTTCAGGAACAACATAAGTCATCAATCCCATCACGATCCCAAATGACATCAACATCAGGATAATCGGATAGATCATTGCACCTTGAATTTTCTTCTGCATCGCAAAACGATTTTCAGTGTAATCAGAAAGCTGATCTAAGATCAGATCTAGATGTCCAGACCTTTCGCCAGCAGCAACTGTCGCAATATACAATTCTGGAAACCGTCCTGATTGTTGCATTGCCTGTGCCAGTGAATGTCCTTCCAAAACCTTTGATCGAACCGAAATTAAAAGATTTTGAACGTGTGACTTTTCACTCTGCTTGCTCACAGCTCGCAGTGCTTCTTCCAAAGGAATGCCTGCTGCGACTAAAACAGATAACTGTCGTGTCATCAGTGCCAAATCGTAAGCACTAAAGCTTTTTCTAAACCATGATCGCTGTTGTTGCTTGTCTTTTTGCTCAACCGCATCAACAGCAATCGGTGTCCACGCTTTGTCACGCAACTGTTGACGAATTTGTCGAGCGGAATCGCCTTCCAGCACACCTTTGTGTTGCTTTCCAGCAGCATCGATTGCAGTAAATTGATAAGCAGGCATGGTTCTGTTCTAATTGTCCAAAAATAGTTGTCGTTACTGTTGCATCCATGTAAGGAATAAGGAACGATAGTTCCATTCTATATTCATCAAGATCGTAAAATTACTGTTTTGATTTGAATATTTGATACGCCTTGTGCACAGCACTTTAGCATAATTCCATGATATGACGTCATGCCATTTTACACGTGAATAAAGCCAATATGCCTACCGAAAATTCTAACGCTATTCTTTACCGTATTCGAGTTGCATTACCCGTCTATGTGTATGACACGTTTGACTATACGGTCAGTGCAGAGCAATACCTGCAAGCTCAAATAGGCGCACGTGTTTCTGTTTCATTTGGTCGCCAAAATCTGATCGGTATCATTACTGAGAAAGTTGATCCAAATGAGCCGTTTACAGGGCAATTCAAACTTAAACCGATTACAGCACTTCTTGATGAAGATGCTATCTTAGACCAACAAGTTTTAACTTTGTTGACATGGTCTGCGCAGTATTATCAATTCCCGATTGGTGAAGTGATGCAAAGTGCACTTCCTGCACTCTTAAGACAGGGTCGTGCTTTAGATATCTTATTTCACCACTGGAATATTCTCACGCATGACGATCCAGAATCTTTATTAAAACGTTCTCAAAAACAATACGATGCCTATCAGATTCTAAAACTTCATCCACATGGCGCTACCGAAAATATTTTAAATCTTAGTGGTGTAGAAACTGCAACATTAAAGGCATTGGAAAAAAAAGGACTGGTTGAATGTCAGCTTGAAGCTCATGACTTTACACCGATGCCTGTACAACTTGCACAAATGCCTTTAACGCCGAACGAAGATCAAAAGCGAGCAATTCAACAAATACTCAAAGCTCAACAACGATACCAAGCCTTTTTACTAGATGGACTTACAGGCAGTGGTAAAACCGAAGTCTATTTGCAAGTCATGCATGAGGTCCTAAAGCAAAGTAAACAAGTCTTGGTGTTGGTGCCTGAAATTGGTTTGACACCTCAAACAGTCGCACGCTTCAAATCACGTTTTCATTGCGATGTTGCTTTACTACACTCGGGACTTAATGATTCAAAACGTTTGCAAGCTTGGCAACATGCACAAACTGGTAAAGCATCTATAATCATTGGAACGCGCTCTGCGATTTACACCCCTTTGCCGCATCTAGGTTTGATCATCTTAGATGAAGAACACGATCTCTCTTATAAACAACAAGAGGGTTTCCGTTATCACACTCGTGATGTTGCCCTTTATCGTGGTCATTTACACAATTGCCCTGTGATTTTGGGTTCAGCTACACCAAGTATTGATAGTTATCATTTAGTGGAGTCTGGTAAATTGCATTTACTTGAACTCAATCAACGTGCTGGAACTGCGGTCTTACCGAAAATGCATGTGATTGATCTAAAAGTAGCAAAGAAGAAAAATGGCATCAGTCAAAACCTAATTGATCAAATTAAATTAACTTTAGAGCGCAAAGAACAGGTTCTTATCTTCCTAAACCGTCGAGGTTACGCTCCTGTTTTACTATGTGAAAGTTGTGGGTGGCAAGCAAATTGCCCGCATTGTGATGCACATTTCACTGTACATTCACAACCTTATTCTTATTTACACTGTCATCATTGCGGTACGATCAATCGTCTACCAGACGAATGCCCTGCTTGTAAACATCAAACCTTAAAAAGCATTGGTGCTGGAACTGCAAAAGTTGAAGAACAGTTACACGAGTTATTCCCCCATCATGAAGTGATTCGGGTAGATCGTGACAGTACAAGTCGTGTGGGTAGTTGGCAAAAAATCTATGATCGAATTCAACAGAATAAACCAAGCATCTTGTTAGGTACTCAAATGCTGGCGAAGGGACATCATTTCCCACACGTCACATTAGTCGCTATTCTGGATATAGACTCAGGATTATTAAGCGTAGACCCAAGAGCACCTGAGCGCACAGCACAATTGATCATACAAGTTGCAGGACGTGCAGGACGTGGTGAACATAAAGGCAGCGTGTATTTACAAAGTTTAAGACCAGATCATCCAATGCTCACAACCTTGATTGAACAAGACTATCGTGCTGTTGCAAAACAAATGCTGAGTGAGCGTAAAGTTGCGATGTTACCGCCTTATCGTTACGCTGTTTTAGTCCGTGTGGAGTCGAAAGATCGTGATTATAGTCAACAGTTTTTGATGGAAGCAGCACAAGGCTTAAGAGCTATTTCAGCAAATATTATTGAAATTTGGGGACCTATTCCTGCCCCAATGGAACGTAAAGCAGGGCTTTATCGAGCGCATATGGTGATTTTATCTACCGACCGAGCAAAACTGCATTTTTATTTACGTCAATGGTGGCAACAAGTGGTACATTTACCTCGCCAACATCAACTCAGATTATCAATTGATGTTGATCCACAAGAGTTTAGTTGAATTCACGATAAGAATTTTAGATTCGAGGCATTAAATGTCTTTATTGATTACTGTCCTTTTTTTCCTCGTAGCAGCATTAATTTTTGCACCTATCGCAAAGCGTTATACATTCTCAACGATTTTGGGCTTTACGATTACAGGACTGTTGTTAGGTCCTAGTGTTTTCAAACTGATTGATGATGTTGATGAAATTCAACTTTTAACCGACTTAGGCATGTTGGCTGTTTTGTTTTTCCTAGGTTTTTATTTAAAACCTAAACAACTGTGGCAACAACGTCATCGTGTCTTAAAGCTCTATGCTATGCCTTTGGCTTTGATTAGCATTGTCCTCTGTGTCGTATGCTTTCTCTTGTTGGATCAGTTGTTACTAGGCTGTCTTTTGGGGCTATCCCTGAGCTTTTCATCTGTCTTTTTAGTACAACAATTTATAGAGCAAAAAAATCAGATTCATAGTCAATTAGGACAAAATAGTTTAACCGCAGTTCAACTACAAAGTTGTTTCGCTATTATTCTTATTATCCTTTTTCCATTACTCGAAGATACCGCAACTACACGTCATGGTATCGCCTATTTTGCTGCAATCATTGCAACAATCTCGGGGTTATTTTTAGCAAGCCGCTATCTAGTGCGTCCAGCTTTTCATTATTTAGCGCGTCATAAAAGTCTGGAACTTCTTCCCATCCTCAGCACGCTGGTTTTACTCAGTATTTTTTTGATACTACAGATTTTAAATATTCATATCTTAATCGCTGCCTTTTTAGCAGGTCTAGTGCTTGCTGAAACTGATTTTCGTACTGAGATCGGAAACTTTATTCAACCCTTTAAACATGCGCTCATCGGACTTCTGTTTTTTGCTTTAGGATTGAACCTAACACTCAATCCCTTATTCCAAACTCCTGTTTTTATTGTCGCTGCGATCGTTGGGCTTGTGGTGATTAAAGCAGGCATTATTGGAGTGACAAGCTATTTTCAACAACGCCAACTAAAACTCAGTAACCTGTCCGCTGTATTGCTGGCACAAAGTGGAGAGTTAACCTTTATCTTGCTCAAAATTGCTGAAAGTGAAAAAGTCATCAGTACGCAAATATTACAGCCAACTCTAGTCGTGGTATTTGGATCAATGCTTTTGACTCCACCTTTATTTTGGCTGGTGAATTCTAAAGTTTTACCTTTGATCTTGAAAAAGCCAGTTCAGCCCGATTCAGACGAAGTTGCGCAACATCCAATTCTAATTCTAGGTTTCGGGCGTTTTGGGCAAATCATCGCTAGAGTATTACATGCGCAAGGTCAACACTTTAGCGTCATTGATAGCAATCAACCTGCTGCTCATTTTATAGAACAATATGGACATCGCTTTATTGATGCTGACGTGACTCAAATCGAGAATCTTCGTATCGCTGGTATAGAACACTGTAAGCTGGCAATTTTAGTGATTGATGATGTTGAGGATAGTATGAATCTCGCTCGTCACCTTCGTTTGAATTATCCAGAATTAATTTTATTTGCACGTGCTCGTGATCGACATCATGCCCACCTACTGCATCAATTAGGCGTGCAACAAATTTATCGTGAAACCTATCTCTCATCTTTAGGTATGGCAGAAGATGTGCTGATCGAAACAGGTCTATCAATTGATGAGACAAAAACTCGAATTGAAGAGTTTAAACAGCACGATCAGGTGCTTTTGAGATCGCATTACAGTACATATGATGAAGACGATCAAATAGAGCGTTACCCGAATGCACTTGCAGAACTTGAAAATTTATTTGAAAACACATCTATTTCTGCAAAACATCGTTTGATGAATGAGCAAAATACACAAAGTGAAGCAAATTCTCAGCAGGAAATATCTTGAGTTTTTGCAAACTGACACCATTATTGACTGCATAACCATTCACCTTCTTATAAAGCCATAAGCGCTTTTCAAGGCAAAGCATTGCTTTGTTTTCCCCTAACGGGGTATTGGAGAAAAATATGTCTGATTTACGCCAACGCTTTTATATCGAAGACTGTCCTGTTCGTGGTGAAGTGGTTCATCTAGAAGAAACATTACAAACGATTTTGGCTCAAAGAGAATACATGCCTGCGGTTAAAAGCCTTTTAGGTGAGATGCTCAGCGCAACGGCATTACTTGCAAGCACGCTTAAAATTCGTGGGCGCATCAGCCTACAAATTCAGGCGAGCGGGACATTCAAATGGGCAATGGCGGAGTGTAATCATTTAGGTGAAGTACGTGCATTAGCTGATTACGAAGAAGATCCAAGATTTAATGAAGGTAGTGACAGTCGAACTGTTTTGGCAGCCCTCACCACCCCTGTTCTTTTTATCAATATCGAACCTGAACATGGTGAACGTTACCAAGGGATTGTACCTCTTGATCAACCGACTTTAGCAGTTTGTCTAATGCAATATTATGATTTGTCAGCGCAAATCCCAACACATATTGTACTAGCAACCAATGGAGAGCGTTCTGGTGGTCTTTTAATCCAGCTCTTACCTCGAAACGATGAGGAAGAACAAAAACTTGTTGATGAAGATATATGGCCACGTTTGAGAATGTTAACTGAAACACTCAAATCAGAAGAACTAACAGATCTTCCAGCCAATGAGATTTTGTATCGACTATACAATGAGGAAGAGGTTCGCTTACCAGAAGTTGAACAGCTCAAATTCGGCTGTACTTGTTCAAAAGAGCGTTGTGCCAATGCATTGATTCAAATTGGTGTTCATGCAGTTCATGAAACGCTTGAAGCACAAAACCCAATCCAAATGGATTGCCAGTTCTGTAATGCACGCTATGAATTTACCGCCGAAGAAGCATTAGGCTTATTTGGTGAACATTTGAGTTAATTGATTTTTCTCATAAAAAAGACGGGCTGCCGTCACTGCTGTCCCACAAATATCACAAGAAGAACCTCAATTGAGGTTCTTCTTGTTTTCGCCATTTTTTATCAGGCACAAAGAGTGACCTTAAAAGTTTC
>Ga0209727_1001419_pt1 | contig 19743 bp, 27 predicted proteins | sample RifGroC1_FD_183995 | JGI IMG/M metagenome (GOLD analysis project Ga0209727, IMG submission 183995) | Groundwater microbial communities from Rifle, Colorado, USA - Groundwater C1 (SPAdes) (version 2) | ecosystem: Environmental > Aquatic > Deep subsurface > Groundwater | place: Rifle, Colorado...
TATGAGGCTGTACAAGCCAATACATACTTCAATTTACTTGTATCTGCAAATACTTCTACAGCCTTTTGAATCATTCTTAAATCACACATACCAGTAGATAATATTAAATTGAAATTTGATTCTTTACATCTTAAAAGGAATTGTTCATCCGTGGCTTTAGCTGAAGGTATTTTCAAAAAAGGTATATTTGGGAAATTTGTTTTAAAAAAATCTATACTTTTTAAATCCCAAGGACTCGCAAACCAATTTATATTATTTTTTTCTTTACAGTATTTATCTATCTCTTTATATTGTTCTAAAGATAATTCAAGTACTTCTTTCTGTGCTCTTTGTGTATTACCCCAAGGTGATTCCCTTGGACCATCTAAAAATTCTTTTGTGTAGCATGATTCTATATCACGTTTCTGAAATTTTATATAAGGAATATTAAGGTCAGAACAATTATCTATTAATTTCTTTATTATAGACATATCTGCGTTATGGTTTATACCTATTTCACCAACAATAACTGTATCTCTTTTAATCATTAAACAATAATCCTTTCTCAAAAATATTAGAATTTTTCCATTGCATCTTTAGATTTCTATATTCTCTTATCTTACCCTTCCACTTAAAAGATCCATCTGAATTCTTATGCATATTAGATTCTGTACCAATTCTTATTACTGCTAACTTCCTAAGTCTTTTTATCACCTTATTTCTCATCTGAATACCCCCCTAATAAACTCCTGATTTCTAATGCTAATTCTAATGTCACTACTCCTTCATAAATGCTTGCTAATGAATCTTCTCTTTTTATATAATCATTATTCAATAACTTTATAAAATCTTTCATCTCATTTAAAAATAAATCATTCCATTCAAAATTATATAATTTAATAGCATTAGTTTTATAATCAAAAATTGTACCTTTTATTAAATCAATTAGTATTGTTTTCTTTTTACCAAATATTCGTACATCTCTAATAGGTTTACTACCTAAAAAATCTAAACTCATAATAACATGTATTTTTCTATGTTGTTCATTATTATAACAAATATCCCCTAATATTACAACACTATCCTCTATACCATCATTGTTAATATCGCCATGAACATATCTTAAATAAAAAGAATTGCCAAATAACCAGCTCAAATAATCCAACTCGTGTATTTGCGATCTGATCGCACCCCCACCTTGTTCTTCATTTACAGCATAAAAATCTATACCCCTACCTTTTGACCAATTTTTAAAATCACTACTATGCGTTATCTCTATTCTATAAATAGACCCCAATACGTCTTTATTTAATAATTTTTTTATTTGTTTTAAAACTGGATGCTGCCTCATCTGGAATCCAATTACACATTTTAAATTTTCATCAATAATTATTTTTTCTAATCTTTTAACATTATTCATATCATTAGATAAAGGTTTTTCAATAAATAAATTAAAACCTTTCTTAGCAGCTTTTATAGCTATATCTATTCTATCTGGTGGTAGTGTGCCTATCAAGACTGCATCATAATCATCAGCAGATAAAGCCTCATCAACATTATAATATATTTCCTCAATATCATAATCTGAATATAAATCCCCTGAATATTTTATATTCAGATTATTATCAAATATTCTATGCTTATCATATTTATGTGTATAAACAGAAATTTTACATTCAGGTAACAATTTTTTTAAATTTCTAAAATGACGTTGCATTATATTTCCCATTGAACAAAAAAGAAATTTCATAAATAAGCACCCTCTATTTCAGAATAGTAATTTATCCAGTAAAGTCTATTATTTTTTCCAATAGTCTTAGCATGACAATTATTACATAAAGTAATTAAGTTTTTTATAATATTATTCTTTTTATTATAATCTATATGATGAATATGTAGATTTTCTATTTTCATGCAATTTGGTGTTTGGCATATATTGAAATCTCTATCTTTAATAAATTGTTTTAGTTTTTTATTGAATTCAGGAGCATAAGGTTCAAAACTTGAACCATTATCCCAATTTGGGGATAATCCACCAGTTTTAGTTTTTTGTATTTCTGAATATTTATATCTCATACTTTCTGTTCTAATAGAACCTTTTGCATATTTTTTACCAAGCATAAATTTTGAATGTTTTATTCCATTTTCTTTCAAAATGGAATTTATGCTTTTAGTCAATCCATTACTCCATGATTTTTTACCCCACATAGGATTATTTTCACCACTAAATTTTTGTTTTCTCTTATCATCCCAAGTTTGTCCAATTAAAGATTTGCTTATTTTATCTCCCCAAGTAATGGTTCTATTTTTTAATCCTTGATAAAAACAATCCTTACTACAATATTTACTTATCCTACTTTTATATTTTACTTCTTTTATTTTATGGCAATTTAGGCATTCAAAAAAATACATATTATTTTATTCTTTTTAACCATCCCATTGGATTAAAAGTAAAATAGAATTTTTCCATACTTCTATCAATAGTATAACCATGTTTATTACCCATAAATTCAAGCACTGCCTCAAGCGGCCCTTCGCCTACTGTACCTATACCACATACAGGAGAATTACTTATATTTGTATCTTCCACAATAAGGTAACTTCCTATTGACACAATCTCGCTATAGATATTTAGTTCTTTTAATACATGATCTTTGGCGTGATCACTATCCAATATAACCATAACTTTTTTATTCTCACATCTTTGTTTTATAAAATCAACAATAATAGTATCAACGGAATTGCCATTCAAGTAAGTTATTCTATCATGCAATCGTAAATTATTAATTTTATTAATATCAACAGTAATTACTTGACCATGCTTTATATTGTCACATATATTAGCAAAAAATAAAGCTGAACCCCCCATCTTTGTACCTGTTTCAATGATTATATCAGGTCTAATTTTATAAATTAATTCCTGATATACAATCATGTCCATAGGATTTTTAAAAATAGGTATCCCCATCCATTTTGTATTTCTCCATGTACCATTTATACAAGCTGTGTAATAATATAATTTATGAAATTCGTCAACTATATTATCAATTTCCTTAGTATCATTATATAATTTATAAAAATTATCTCTATACATTTATTAATAATCCTTTAATAAATCTTTTTTGGGATTCTACCGTTGAAATTTCATTACCACAAAGCTCTCTGGCTAATTGTAATGTGAAATCACCCGTATAATTTATATGTCTTAATACTCTAAATATGTTCTCCCAACCATCAATACCTATTATACCCTCACCTAAAGGTACAGATTTACCCATAGAGTTTTTCTCTTTTATATGTATATGTTTAATACGTGATTTAAACTCAATTAGTTCATCAATTATATTTTCAGCATTTAACATTCTATTGCCTATATCATAACAAATATTGTAATTCATAGGATATATATAATTATCTAATTTTCTATAACCCTCAAAATCCTCAATCTCAAACAATATATTTGATTTAGTCATAGGTGTCCATAATGATAAATTTGACATTACAATATCTAACTTTTTTAAAAATACAAAACTTAATTTCCTAAACAACGGGATAATTACTTTAAAATTTGAATCTGATAAATAATTTATTGCATCTATGTAATTTTCTAACAATCTTATTGAATTAGCATTAAATAATTCATCAGAATCTTCCAAAAAATCCATACATATAGTATTAATATTACAATTTGTTTTATCTATCAAGTGTCTTATTTTTGAATTAGAATAGAAATTAAGCAATGGATTCATTAAAGAATAATCACAGATCCACTCTATACCATCCAAATCTATTAAATTTGCATTATAAAATTCTTGTTCATAACTATATTTGGGAAATTCTTGAATCTTCTCTGTAATAGGTGTAGATAAACGACCCTGCATTATATATATTCTATTCTTCATATAATTGATCTCCCACCATCTGCAATAAGTGTTTGTCCTTGCATATAATTGCTGTCCACGCTGCATAAGAATTTTATAATACCATTATACTCATCTTTTCTTGCCATTCTACCCATAGGGATTTTATTAGTCAACCTATCCACAAATATATCAGATTGGTTATCATAAACACCACCAGGTGCTAAACAAATACTTTTAATGATATTACCAAAATAAGATGCAATATACTTAGTTAAATTAATTACACCCGCTTTACTTACACCATAATCCGCAGGTTTTACATAACCATTTTCATAAACATCCTGATCTGGAGCTATTACCCCTAAATCTGAGGCTATATTTATAATACTGCCACGAAATTTATCCACCACAACTTTGTTTCTCAACATATATTTTATACATTCTCGTGACATTAAAAATGTACCAGTCAAATTTGTATCTATTGTTTTCTTCCATTTTTCCAATGAATAATTTCCAAAACTATTATCTGTTTCTTCATTTGGTTGTTCATTATAAGCAGCACAATTAATTAAAATATTAATCTGTCCAAACTTATAATAAATATATTCAACAATATTCATTACCTCTTCCTCATTTGTTATATCACAAGCTATGACTTTTTTATTAGTTTTATGTTTATCTAAACCTAAAAAATTATAAGCGTCAACTTTTTCATGTGTATCTAAACTAACAACATAGTTATCTTCCTCTGATAACGTAGATACAAATTGTTCACCTAATAAACCTAATCCGCCTGTTATAATTATAATTTTATTTCTCATTTATATAATCCCGAATCTTTAAAAATTTGCGGACTATTTTTCCTCATTAAATACTCAGCATAAACAAAATCATCTTCATTATTTATGCTTATACCAGATGTCGTATCAACTATTATAGGATTAACTGTACCGCTAATTCTATCTTTAGATTCTCTAAATTTTTCAACATTAGTAGACCATGCACCTACTTCTTTAAATAAAGGTACACTTTCCATTTGCCTCATATATCTCTGTTTATATTGTGCCTCCCATTTATATTCAGGTTTTTTGCATTTCCAAAATTGACCAATATCTTCACAAACTATAAAACTGGAATCAATAAAATCATCAACAGTAGACATCATTAAATTTAATGCATCTACAGGTATCAAGGGACTTGTAACTTCCACAATAGATACTATACCTGAATATATTGAAAATTTGTTTAACTCATGTAATACAACATCATCTGTTGTACTTGAATCATCCGATAAATGGTCAGGTCTTTTAGATAAGCATAGTTTAATACCCGGTAAAAACCCAAAATCTGCTTTTACTCGGCTTAAATACCAGTCATTATCACTTGATATAATAATAGTATCAACTTTACCCATCAACATTAAAATATAAAGTTTCTTAATTGTCCAATAATATAAAGGAAATCCTAAACAATCTTTTATGTTCTTATCTTTTAAACCCTTACTGCCACCTCTTAAAGGTACAATAACTGTATTATTATACCTTTTAATACCCGATAGTTTATTACTATTGATTAGAGTATCACCATCAATAAATTGGTCACAGTTTTCTATATTCATATATGTCATTTTTATCCCTTATTTATTACTCACATTTTTCTCATAACATATATTGCCTCAGCACCATTTGCAGAGGTATCAGCAAATATTCTACCATCTGTTAAAAAAGACAAAAATTCAAAATAATTTTTTAATTTATTATTCAAATTATCTACTTTACCTTCTAATGCCAGCTTTAACCTCTCCTTATAGTCTTCAATCATCCTCTCTTTCATACCTCTATCCTGGTCAAATGTTAAAATATGTTCACATTTGAAATCATTAATATTCATTAAACTGAACATTTTATCAGGCAACATCATAAATTTATCGGTCTTAGACATTTCTGCACCAACAAAAATCTCAAGTGTTTTCCAAATTAAGCCTCTTAAATTTAAAAAATTGGGACATTCCAATATAAATAAGCCATCCGGTTTAAGCAACTTCTTTGCTATCAAAAACAAATCATTTGGATTATCTAAATGCTCGATAACACCTATACTTATTATTACATCATAATACCCTTTTTCCATACATAAATTATTATCAAGCTCATAAATTATATCATCAAAATTATTTTTATTAAATCTTATATTTTTCTCTTTTGTTATAGGATCATTATTAGCAATCTTTATACCTTCTTCAGACATATCATACCCAACCATTTCAGAAGGCTCTTCCAATGTTACATATTTTCTTAAAAAATCACCTGTACCGCAACCAAGATCGAGTATTTTCTTACCATTTATATGATTCTTAACTACTTTATAAACATAACTATATATCAGTTCTCTACTAAATTCATAAAAAACCTCCTTACCATTCCTATAAATCTCATCATATACAGGTTCTAAATCTACCAATTCATTCATTGTTCCACCTCTACAAGTTTAACTTTAACAGCTTTTTCGCCTTTTACCAAATTTGTATTATCCCTTAAATCTCTTCTTGTATCATATATACAACTTGCATAATAGTCTACTAAAAAACCTTCTTTATCTTTTACAACCCAAAATATTCTATCTTTTTTCATTTTTCATCCCCCTATAAATTGTTTACATTATCTATTATTTCTCTCACTCTATGTATATATGTATGTTTCTCTAATACTTCCTTTTGCCCTGCTTTTGATATTTTATCTATTAGATAAGATTCAGTTATAAAAGCATAACATAAGTCCGTTAGATGGTCAAGACTTTTGTAATAAATGAGATGCTCTTTGTCTTTAAATAGCATCTCATCCTTAACAAAATTTGTAAATAAGAACCCACCCATACCAAGAATTTCAAACACCCTCTGTTGATAACCTGCATTATTCTCTCCTGCATTTATATTTATTTTTGTTTGTGAAACTATCTCAGCATATCTATCTATACTATGATTATATTGTATCGGTATCCCTTTATCCAATAAAAAATTTATCATATTTATACGATTAATATTCAAACCACCAATAAAACCAACATCAATTAACTTATTCACTTTAACAAATGATTTATGTGTATCAGGATCACATGCCAACGGTAAACAATGGCTATTTTTATTAAATTGTTTATAAAACGGTAACTCTGCTTTATTAAAAGAATATACAATATCAAATAATGCTGATTTTGTTTGTATAACAAATTCTGATACTTGATTAGAATCCTGCATCCATAGTATTGTAGGTATCCTACAAGCAAAAATATCCTCTGAACAAACCCTCTCACCCTTTATACATAATAAGAAATCACAATCTGTTATATATTTTATTCGTGTAGAAACTTCATATCTATTCATTATACGATAATCAGTCTCTATTACTTCATACCCTAACTGTTTAAATGCTTTAGATACAAAATACTCAAGACCATATATATTCTTTGAATTAGCAGAAACTAAATGAACTCTCTTACTTATCATCTATTCAATACCAATAAAAAATAAAGTACATAAAACCACCCACACAAACCATTCAAGAAAGCCCAGAAAACATTATGATATAAATCGTATGATATTATTGCTGATAAAATAGTACCTATACCTGCACCCCATTTAGTGACCTCTTTTCTAAAGTTTTCAACATCTACAGATTTCTTACACATTTTATCCCCCTTACTTATTTTCTCTATAATAAGTTATCATTTTTTGCAAACCTTCATTCAAATTTATCTTTGGTTCCCATTTTAAAAAACTTTTGGCTTTAGTAATATCTGGTTGTCTTCTATTAGGATCATCTAAAGGTAAAGAATTATATACAATTTTACTTCTACTCTCAATATTATTTAATATTTTTATAGCTAAATCTTTTATTGAAATCTCCTCTGGATTACCTAAATTAACAGGAAAATTTAATTCAGAATTAGCTAATTTATAAATACCATCAATCAGATCGTCTATATAACAAAAACTTCTTGTTTGTTGACCATCCCCATAGATAGTAATATCCTTATTAGATAATATCTGTTCTATAAAATTTAAAACAACTCTCCCGTCACAAGCCATTCTTGGACCATAAGTATTAAATATTCTTACAATCTTAACATTTATACCAAATTGTCTAAAATAATTCATAGTTATAGTTTCTGCAAATCTTTTACTTTCATCATAAACACTTCGGATACCTATAGAATTTACATTCCCCCAATAATCTTCATTCTGTGGATGTATATTTGGATTACCATATATTTCGGAAGTTGAAGCTAAAATAAATTTAGATTCATAATAACCTGCCATATTTAGTAAATTAAAAGTACCCTGACTATTCGCTAACATAGTCTCAATAGGATAATTAATAATACCTAACAAATTAGCCAAACTTGCAAAATGAAAAATATAATCAATTTTATCAAATCTTTCAATAAAGTATTTTAATTCCAGTTTTGTTACATCAAGATCTAAAAAAGTAAAATTATCTTTTATAAATAAATGTTCTATATTTTCTGCTCTTCCTGATATGAAATTATCTACACAAATAACTTCATAATCATCTATAAACTTATCACAAAGATGTGACCCTATAAAACCAGCACCACCTGCTATCAATACCGTACCTTTATAATTTTTCAGCATCTTTAATAATCTCCTTTATCCTATGTAAATTTTTTCAAGAACAGTTAGAAAACTCCAACTATTTCCTATTTGAGCATGATGTAAAATCTTAAATACATTCTTATCTAAACTATCCAAAATTTCTACTTTAAATGTTTCAGAAATCCAATCATGTCTATGTGTAGGGTCCGCCTCTTGTGTATCCATTTTTGGGGTAAAATTCGTATCAGGAATTACTAATATTAATCTACCCCCTATCTTCAATAATTTAACCCATCCATTTAATATTTGTATAGGATTCTCGATGTGTTCCAAACAATGTGAGGCTATTATTCCATCCAAAGAACCATCCTTGAAAGGTAAACCATCTATCTCATTATAGACAAATTCGGGACATTTACCCCCATTTCTATCCAAATCTATACCTATAGCATGAGGTAATTTCTTACGATTACTACAACCTATGTCAAGGAAATTTAATCCTTTATTTGTCCATTCCGATATTTTTTCAACTTCTGATCTCCATAAATAACTGCCCGCTGTTTGCATAATTATATTTTGATGACTTTCCATCCAAAGATCTGGTCTTTTTTGCATCGCACGATTAAAGATTAAATTTTTCCAATAATTAGGATCATTATTTTGAATAAATTTTTGTGTATACTGCTCTGAATGTAAACGATTCTCTATCAGTACCTCTGGTATGTGCTTTAATTGTACTGAATGTTCCACTAATCTAATAATAAAATCGGTATCCGAACTATATAAAAGTGTTGTATCCCAACCACCTATTTCTAAAGACACATCTCTTCTATAACATTGAAGATGTCCTATATTTTGGAGATCCAAAATACTACCGGATTTCCATTCTGGATACTTCCTTATTTCATCTGTTCCCATCCGTTTTAAATCACTATATATAAACCCTATTTTTCTATTAGTCTCATTATCTATAAAATCTGAAAGTTTTTGCAAGGCATCAGGCATAAGTTTATCATCCTGATCCAAACGGATACACCAAACTCCAGATGCGTAATAAATACCTATATTATGACTTTTTTGTAATCCTAAGTTTTTGTCATTCTTAACATATATTAAATCTATGTTATCATTTTCGGATTCTTCTATTACTGCACATGTTTTTGAAAAATCATCAATAACAATAATTTCAAATTTATCTCTATATGTTTGTGCATAACAAGATTCAACTGCTTGTTTTAAATATTCAGGTTGATTAAAACTCGTTATTATTATACTAAATTTCATCAGCATCCCCCACAAATATTATTATCTGTTTTTATTTCGTTATCAATCTTATTCTGACAACAATTAAATGTTGAATTATATCTATCACCAAAAGTATCCTCAAATTCTCTGGATAAATCATCAATATGTATTATTCTACTTATAGTATCTTTTATACTACCATCATTCATCAATAAATATAAAGTACAATCAACATAAGTCTTTATATCTTTCACGGTCTCTTCATCATCAACAGCATTGATACTTAATAAAATTCTATGTGCTATATATTCTACAAGATCATCATAGTATTCTTCTACACTTTTTTTCTTAACCTCTTTAGTTTCCATGAAATCTCCTATTTTAATAAGTCAATTAATGATAGTGAATTATCAAACCAATTATAATTATCCTCTGCAAATTTTCTTGATTCTCTCTGCATATTATATAATAAATCTTTATCTTCCGATAATTTTATTATCTTCTCAGCAAAATCCTCTATATCAATCTCTGCCGACTTAACAAATATACTTGAAATCTCTTTAGTCTCTTTAACTTTACAAACTAACCCATTGACACCCTCTATTACTCTTTCGTTCATCGGTGGTGAATCAACGGTAATAGCAGGTCTCCCAAACGCAGATGATTCTAAAAAAGGTAAACCATTACCCTCCCATCGAGAAGGTGATACAACTATATCTGATTCCACATAATAATTAAATAATTCTTGTCTTGAAATTGTCCCACTTGTTTTATATATATTCTGTGCACGCATTGATTGATTCTCTTTTTGTGTATGTATATGTAATATAGTCTTATCCCTCGGACAAATATAAGAAAATGTAGTAATAACAGCATCTTCATTTTTTCTATCATTAACACCACCATAACCACCAGAAAAAAATAATAGAGATTTATCTTTCTTAATAGGTTCCTGCCATTGGTACAGATTGAGATCAATACCCCAAGGAATATATACCGAGTTATCTAATAATAGCTCATTTTTTAATTTATTATAACAACTTTTGGTAGGACAGATTAAATATGCGAATTGCTGATAATAAGAAATCTCGGCAGGGTTGAAAAACTCCCACACAATATAATTTATAGATTTTACGTTGAGTTTATTACAAATAGAAACAAGATTTCGTGTATGCTGTTCCTCCACAAAAATTATTGTATCTAATTTATTTTGTATTATCCAATCTTCAAAATCTTGATCATTTATTTGATAGGTAGGATATAGAAGGATATTATTATGAAAGTAATCATCCCAAAATTTTATCTGTTTTTTATTATCAGCAACAGACATTCTGGCAAGAATTGATACATTATACTTAGTATGCCATTGAATAGCTTGCTTTATCTGTAAGCATATCTCACCCGAACCCCTATTAAAAAATACTGAGACTATTCCGATATTCAATTATTGTCCCTCTAAGGAATCTATTTATAAATTATAATTTATAATAACAAGAATAATTTTACTTGTCAAGCAATTTTTTCATACCAACCCTCCCAGCTCGCATTAATATTCGCACCACTGATAATTGCCCAAGCAGTACACTTTATAATAGTTAGAGGTGGAAATTTTAAAACGGGGTCAAAGATATGACAAAAATTAGAATTCTGCATATAATACACTTGTTGAAAAAGAAATACACCTGGATATAATTCACCTGAATGTGCAGTTGCCCTCAATGTTATTTTAATTGACTTACCATCAAAAGCAGATCCATCTACAGCAGACCCACTAAACTTTGTTAAATAAAAATTTTTCCCCAAAGGAACCATCCTCATAGAAGAAAGACTTCTATTTGTATTTATACCTATTTGTTGATAAACAATAGTAGAATTCTCAACTAAATATATTGTAATAATACCTGCTGATACACCCCCACTACCCACAGTTTTTGCATGAATATCCTGAATAAATCTGATATTAGTAGCAACAGTATTTATAGGTGTTAAACCATTCATATTTATTACTTCTTCTTGTATATTACCATCAGCATCTAAATAATGTATATCAAGACTTCTTATTCCGCTACCATTAATAAATGTATCATTAGCAGAAGTTGATACTACACTACATTGCACACCTATACTTGCAGGAATTGGTATACTTGTTGCAACACCCATCCAAATATCTTCCCCTGCAAGTGTATTTAACATACCTTCTCTTGAGCCAAAACCTCTAAATCTACAATGGTCAATCAATAAACCTTTAGCAATAGCATCTCTATAATTATATAACCAATAAGAATAAGTATTTTCAACATTCATATTTTATACCTTAATTAATCACTGAATTCTATATTTATAATTTTTTTACATTGTAGGGAAACTACCCCACCTGCCACCACATCCGTTCCTTTAGCTAAAACGTAGGGTACAATGTTAGCCACTGCACTACCTAACTCAGAACAATATGAATTTATTGACCAATTCTCTCTAAACACACTCGCTATTTTTGATAACCCTTCACGCAAACCCTGCCTACAATTAGCATCTGATAAATTAGCATAATAATATGTCAAAGAGAAGTTCATTATCAGCAACATTCTATTTGGCATCTCTTTCCATTCTTGCTGCATAGAATCAAACTCTATTGTAATATATGGATATTTTGGAATAAAAATATCATCTGTTTTACCCACATCTACACAATTTATATAATCTTTATAACCCATTAAAATTATATAAATATTATCTATACATTCTTGTACATAATCTGTAATATCGTTTGATTGCATTTTATACCTTTATTTACCAGATTTTAGCAATTTCAGATGAAAATCTTTCACCCATTAGATTTAAAACTGCATCTGCTTCATTTTGTTCTAAAAAAAAGAAAGGTCTCGCATCATCAAAATAAACAGCATAGGGTAATTTAGACCCTGAAATAGCATATCTAAAAAACCCATTTTTAACTAAACCAACCTCATCAAAAGTTTCATATATATTTGCAAATCTTTTTTCTGTAGCAGATGAATACATAGTATCTGTTAATCTACCCACAGCAGTTAATTGACAAACTCTTTTACCAAACTGTCCCACATCAACAGATACACCATTACTTACAGCACCTACTTTCCATTTCAGATATTTAGGTGTTAATGGTTTCCATGTACTTTTACCCTCTTCAAAACGTTTCTGAATAAACTCACTTATCTTTCTATATATGTCATTCCATAAAGATCTCATAAATTCTCTATTACTAAAAATAGCAGAATCTACTTCCTCAAATTTACTCATTATCCCATGTACGCTATCATCTAATTCAATATACCAATATATTTGCATTAATATAATCCTACAATTTATAAAGATAACTCAAAGAGTTATCTCATCTTTTTCTACACTTGGTAGATAAGTTTAACTTATTCTATGATCTTTTACATCATCAATATCCTTTAATTCACCATCACCTATACCAATTATACCTTTTGTATTGAATATTTTAGTAGCTGATGTATAAGCTGCTACATTGGCATCGTTAATATATCCACCCTTATATGATGATATTACTTTTTCTGCCATATCTTTCCAAGATAGCACTACAGGGGAAGGTTCATCAGGTTTGTTAGCAGCAAAAACTCCACAATAGGCAAGATAAGCTGCCATATAATCAGCAGCAAAAATTAAAGAACTCGGTGCGGGGGATGGTATAGACGATATTGTATCCTCTAACCTTGCATTTATATATAATTCTGAATCTTGTACATATTGTCTAATATCAGAGGTACCAAATGAATCTTTACTTGTTGTTCCAATAGATATATTACCAAAATATATCCTTAATATTCTTTCAACAGCAGATGTTCCTCTCGAATAGGAAAATGACATAATTTTCTATGAAATAACTTTATCATTTAATATAAGAAGCAAATTATTTATTCTTTTTAATCAGCTCATTTTCTTTAATTAAAAATATTTATTAATTTTAATATATAGATATTATTAACCATTAATTGAAGTCCCTATAAATATACCCAATGCTGTTCCTGCCACTCCTGCATAAGTCCCGGACCCTACAATCCAAACCTGTACCGCAGAATTATGATCAAAAGATGTCCCAAAATTTAGAGCAGTTGATTTATTTAAAGAAGTTATTACATGACTTGGGACTTTTATAAGCCAACTATTTGCATCTGATTTATCTCTACTAATCTGTACCCTTGCTACCTTTGTAATTGTCTGATTTATAGTTGCCAATTATTTATCCCCTCTATTTATTAAAAATATGCTGTGGATATCTACCTATATGCATACTTTTACTCAAATCTATAACAGCATTGTTATTACTCTTCCTTCTTCCCCTTTTAATTTTAGGCTGCAACTCATCTGGTAATATATTAACCCATCCAATATCGGAATAGAAAATAGCCTGCTCTTTTGCTAAATCAAAAATATCCCCAATAGTATGTCCGCCATTAGGATAAGTAGTAGAGTAATGCTTACAACGAACTAACATTTATAATACCTCAATAGGGACTTCAAGAGTCTCATTCATTATTTTTATCTATTAAGTTATGATACAACGCCTGTGAGTAAATATCCACAATCGTTACAGATCACTTTAGGAACATAGTTATGAACAACCCTCAACCAATCACCTTCACGTTCCTCATCACGCCAACCCGTTACCTGCATATTTCTACTAGTAAGAACAAAGGTTCTTGCCAACGTAATTGTATCAGCAGGATTTACATAACCAATTATTACATTCTTACCCCATACATAAGACATGGAAACAGTAGAAAGACCCTGAGCAGCAGAATTATAAATACCAGGGGCTATCACAACTTCCATATCCCACAATCTATTAGGTAAACCGCCTTTAGTAAGTGCAAAAGGATCTGTATACTTCCTCAATTCTTTTATCTGAGGATGATGTGCCAAATATCTCTCTGTATCAGGAGTAATTAATATAATATTTGGTAAACGTCCGGTTCTTGAAGTAATAGCCTCTTTACCTGTTGCTATATCATTCTCTGGATCACTATTAGTATAATCATTCCATAGATTAGAAGGAGTCACAACATGGTCAGGACTTGCAGCAGATATCCCACCAGTTAGAGCTACAAGCATATTAGCCACATCAATTTCATAACCAAGTTTTACCTTTTCAGATAAAAATTTAGTTGTATCTGCTTTAAGGTCAAATACATTATCCGAATTAGCCATTGCTCGGTCAGTAACTATATCCTTCTGAGCACGTTCGTACGTACTATAAGTATCCTCATCATAGGAAAGACTCGCTTCCTCAGCCGGAGCACCATCAGATCTTTTTGGTGCACCTGAAAAATACCCATCTCTCTTATATTTTCTAAACTTATCAGATTCCTTCTTCACATAAAGTGGAGGAGAAATCTTATCTGCAATAAAACCAGCATTATTATACTGTACTGCCAAATTAGTCAGATGTACATTTGTCTTTATTTTACTTGTCAGTATTGTTATAGGCACTAAATATCACCACCTTTCATATTTAATTAACTGTATTATTTTTTATAAATCTTTCTTTAACAACTTCCACTTTAAATAACTGTCTTGGTGTAGTTGCCTTTTCTTTAGCTATACCCAACATCGGCTGATCAATAGTATAATAAAAATTACCACCACCAGCACCCCCCGCTGTTACATTCAATAAAACTGTACCACTTGCACCTAGTACAAGAAATGAATTTGTACCAGTATCTCTTATACTCCCCGGAACCGCTCTATTAGATAGTGGTACCCTTGGAGAAATAAAAGTACCAACATCACCACCGGCTGATACACTTGCAATAGCTTCAGAAGTATAAGCACTTCTGACAAATCCTGTAGTACCACCACTATTAGTGTAATCAAGAATTATTGGATCACCTATATTTACTGTACCATTAAGTGAATTCCTCATCAAAATCACACCCTCTGTAGCAACAGTAAGCATATTATTCTGAGTGCCATCATTTACCAAAATACCCCAAGGTATATCCGCAGCAGCATGACAATACTCAGCAGATTCAGCCGTCCCTATTGATGTTCTTACAACATGCCCCAAAAATCCTGTACTGGAAGTATTCCACTTAGCAGTCCTTATTCCTGCCTGATTTTCACCTGTACTAAACTGTCCCATTAAACATCACCTCCCCTTCCTTATTTTTTATATTTCTATTTTACCTTCTTTAGCAAGAACAGAACACGCATCTTGATAAGTTATACCTTTTTCTTTTGCATAACCCTTTACTTCATCCTCACTCAAAAATTTCTTATTAGGATCAGTATTTTTATTTGTATGTGAAACTTCTTCAAAACTAATCCTTGACTCAACAGGGATCGCTTCAAGCATATCCACAACAATATCACTTAATGTTTTTTCTGTCTTATCATCAAGTTTTATAGAAACAAATTTTCCTGGTATATCCTCAAACATAACAATCTTAGCTTTCTCTACAACTGACGGCCATATACCTTTAGCTGCCAATTCATTACAAACTCTTTCTACTCTTTCTCTGTGAAGAATGCTATCTTTTTCAGAAAGCCTCTTTTCAGCCTCTTCAAGCCTTTTATTAGACGCTTCAAGTTCTTTAGAATGTGTATCAATAAACCTCTTTTCAGTATCCTCAAGTTTCTTATTATAAGAAACCTCAAGTTCCTTACTCTTCAATTCAAAAGAATCTGTGAGTAATTTAATTCTATTTTCAACATCTTCAAGTATTTTACTATCTGGCATATCATCATCCCCTTTCTCCTTTAAAGAATCAGAATTATTATCCTGACCAGCATCTTCATCTGTTAATTCTAATTTATCTTGTTTTAAAATAAAATCCAAAAATTTAAAAAATCTCTTCTTTTCTTCTTCTAAAATAGCCATACTTCCACACCTCCCCGCTTTAAAAATTTATTAAAAAATTCCGTAAAAATCGGTTTATTTATTTTTTGATAAAAATTTTTCCAATAAAATCTGTTAAAATTTGTTTTAGCATGACAAGAAGCACATAATGTAATTAAATTAAAATCTAAATTATTCCTCTTAACATAATCTATATGATGAATATGCAACAAGTTTGGCTTAACACCGCAATCTATATTTTTACATTTATAATTATCTCTTATCAAAATAGCTTGTTTTAAACTTTCATTAAATTCTGAACTATATGATTCAAAAGATTTACCACCCTGCCAAGAAGGATTATTTTTACCTACAAATTTACCTTTTTTAACTTCTGATTGTTTAAATTTTGTTATTTCTGAATGTTTTCTTCCTTTCATTGGTGATACTTGCTTTTTTCTTCTATCTTTAATACTTTGTAACCATTCCTCTGAATATTGATTACACCCGCAAGATTTATCTCTTACCCCATTACCCAACTGTTTTTCAACTTCCTTATTACAAAAAGTACAATAAAATAAACCACAACTTTGTTTTCTACCAGTAGAATTTATTTTAGAACCTAAATTTTTAATCAGTTTCAATATATCCCCTTATTAAGCTCATAGATATATTATATATCAAATTCTTATAAAAAATAAACTTTTTATTGACTTATTCGTATTTTTTAATTATACTTATAAGTTTTATGTATTATCTAATCCACTAACTACATGAACTTCTGCTCTACCATATCTAAAATTAGGAACCGTAAATTTTCCACCACTCAAAGGTGTTACTTCAAATTCAATATAAAATTGACCCGTAGTACCTGTTTGACCTTGTAACCATTTATATTCAAATTTACCATTTATAGCATCACTTACATATACTCCGGTTGATTCTCTATTAATAATAATAGAAGTACCTTTTTGCACTTTCATAATACAACGTATAGTAGAATCAGTTAAATCAACCGGACTATTGCTTGTTGATTTAACCTGTACAGGATAATATGGTTGTAAATCGTGTTGAGTTATATAAAAAGTCTTTATCATCAAAGTTCTCCTATCATACTTAAAGATTTCATAAATATTCTATCAACATCATTTATAAGTTCAATTCTGTCAACATCATTTATAAACTCAAATTTTAGTGTATTTAATAAAAATTCTATTCTATCTAAATAAATATTAAATAATCTATTATATAGCATTCTAATTGTATCTTGTTCATTTGCATCTCTTATATTAGTTGTATAAACTTCCAAATAACTTATATCATACGCCAACCCACGTAAAAAAGTCTTTCTAAGATCACCTGAAGAAGTTGGTCCTAACATTTGATATCCTATAAAATTACCGTTAGCTCTATGATTGTGCATAATTACATGACTATTAAAAGTTGTCCAATTTACATTTGTATCTTCTTTTAAACCATCTTGTTGTATATAAAGTCTTGAACCAAATTTAGAAATAGCATAATCAGCTATTAACGTCTCATTATTACCTTCCACTGCCATACTTGTAAAATTAACAGTTTTAGCAAGATCAATTACAACATTTTTTGTAGGAAAAGCTGTAGCGTAAGCATCTATAATGGAATACCATGCAGGGATAAAATTATCTACAAACCCATAATCAAGAACTTGTTGTATTTGTGCATTTGTCATCCTATCACCCCACAAATACCACAACTCACCTGCATGACCACAATTTATTGCTATTCTTTGCACATTAGGATTTGACCCGTATTTTGTACCTAATGCACTAATAAAAGTAGTCCATATATCAAGAAAGTCAGTATCCCATATTATAGGTATTCTTGCACCAGGATCACCATTTACATATTGTCTATCTACCCAAGTTATTAAAGGCCATACCCAAGAGGGTGTAAAAAGTGGATCACCACCACCTATTAATCTGATACATGTTTTTTTACCGTGATAAGCTGCTCTATCTATTATTCTGTCTAAAATTGACCAATCATACACACCCTGTGAAGGGTTAAAAGTAGCCCAACACATTCTTGGGGCTATCCCTTTAACAAGTCTATTATCAATTTGAAACAACCAATCTAAATAAGAATCTGTCATTGTAGGGACATTTTCAGCACTGAGGTCAAAATTATTATAAGACCAGATACCTCTTACTTGTATATCATTAGCAATACCTGCTATTATACTACCACTATATTCGTAGGGTAATACAGGATTAACGATGACGCTGTTAAGATACTCAAACGATGTTGCAACATTTGAATCTATATACAAACAATATTCCACTGGTATTACGGCATCTATTGATATTACTGCCGAACCAGTTGATTCCCACGGAGTAACAACATCAGCAATAAGTTGTATTAAGTATTCAATTGAAAATGCCTGGCTTGCTGCTATTCCACATAGATAATCAACGGATGCCGCACCGTCTTTATTCAGGTACGATAAATAATTAATAGGGCCTGCAATGTCTTTATTTATATAAGTGGTATTATCTAAAATAGCTTGGGAATCTTTGGCTATCCCAGCCAGATATTCTTCACTTACCCCACCATCCTTGAACATCCCTGTTCTTGAATCAAACTGAATGTTGGTATCTTTGTTAAGATATAATCGTGACTCAAATGGAGCCACAGCATCTTTAGTAACCAAGATTGAACCAAGCCATTCAAGCGGAACAACCCCATCTTTGCTAATTCTTGTTAAATAATCCACAACAATAACTGACAACTTTTCGGCACCCACTAAGTAGGTTATATCCATTTGTGCATCTTTAGGAGTTGCATACACAATATTTTCAGATGGTATTGACAAATCTTTGAATCTGGTGCATATAACTTCACCTACTAAGGTTGCATCGTAAACTATACCAGTTAACGCTTCAATAGGAATTTGGGTATCTTTATTAAGATTGGACACATTACCAAACGATAGAACAGCATCTTTATTAAAATAAAGTGTACTTTCTGTAGGTATTTGTGCATCCTTATATAACCCAATGCCATAGACAAATGGAATGGTAGAATCAGTATTTAGATAGCTACCATACTCCAATGTCATAGCCAAACCAGAAGATACTTGGAGGCCGTCTTCTGATAGTATAAGGATGCCCAATCAATGCCTCTTAGGTAGAAGAACCATTTAGACGTAATGTGTATGTGGTCTTGTT
>Ga0209727_1001436_pt1 | contig 19601 bp, 13 predicted proteins | sample RifGroC1_FD_183995 | JGI IMG/M metagenome (GOLD analysis project Ga0209727, IMG submission 183995) | Groundwater microbial communities from Rifle, Colorado, USA - Groundwater C1 (SPAdes) (version 2) | ecosystem: Environmental > Aquatic > Deep subsurface > Groundwater | place: Rifle, Colorado...
TGTTGATCAAAACCAAGCCCCTGCTGTTCGTAAAGCATTATCTGAAACAGGTATCAATGCTGCTGACGTACAAGGTACTGGTCGTGGTGGTCGTATCACTAAAGAAGACGTTGCAAATCATAAACCAGCTGCTTCAGTTCAGCCGTTAAGCGTTGCTGTAGGTGAACGTATCGAGAAACGTGTTCCAATGACACGTTTACGTAAGCGTGTTGCTGAGCGTTTATTGGCGGCTACACAACAAACTGCAATGTTAACAACATTCAATGAAGTTAACATGAAGCCGATCATGGAAATGCGTAAGCAATATAAAGATGCTTTCGAAAAACGCCATGGTGCTCGTTTAGGTTTCATGTCTTTCTTTGTTAAAGCAGCAACAGAAGCTTTAAAACGCTATCCAGCTGTAAATGCGTCGATTGATGGTGATGATATTGTTTATCACGGTTTCTATGACATCGGTGTAGCAGTTTCTTCTGATCGAGGCTTAGTTGTGCCAATCCTTCGTGATACTGATCGTATGAACTATGCTGAAGTAGAAGGTGGTATTGCTGCATATGCTGCTAAAGCACGTGAAGGAAAATTATCGATCGAAGAGATGACTGGCGGTACATTCACTATTACTAATGGTGGTACTTTCGGTTCATTACTTTCAACACCTATTTTAAACCAGCCACAAACAGCGATTCTTGGTATGCATAAAATCCAAGAACGTCCTATGGCGGTAAATGGACAAGTTGAAATCTTGCCAATGATGTATTTAGCGCTTTCATATGACCACCGTCTAATTGATGGTAAAGAAGCAGTAGGTTTCTTAGTAACAATTAAAGAATTGTTAGAAGAGCCGGCTAAACTTATTCTTGACCTATAACTTATTATTTAAAAATCATCCCTAACTTTTCTTTAATTAAGAAAGTTCAGTCCCCTTAATCAAAAGGGGATTTAGGGAGATTGATTGGAGATAAAAATGTCTCAACAGTTTGATCTTGTTGTTATTGGCGGTGGACCTGGCGGTTATGAAGCAGCAATCCGTGCTGCACAACTAGGTTTTAAAGTTGCATGTATCGAAAAACGTATTCATAACGGTAAACCATCTTTGGGTGGTACGTGTTTAAACGTTGGTTGTATCCCTTCTAAAGCATTGCTTGACTCTTCTCATCGTTACGAAGCAACAGTTCATGAACTTGCTGAACACGGTATCACGACTGGTGAAGTTAAATTTGATTTAGATACTTTGTTAGCTCGCAAAGACAAAGTTGTTGATCAATTGACTGGTGGTGTTGCTCAATTACTTAAAGGTAATGGTATCGAGTGGTTACAAGGTACTGGTAAATTACTTGCTGGTAAAAAAGTTGAATTCACGCCATTTGAAGGTGAAGTACAAGTTTTAGAACCTAAGTATGTCATCCTTGCGACTGGTTCTGTACCTGTAAATATCCCTGTAGCTCCTGTTGATGAAGATTTGATTGTTGACTCAACTGGTGCTTTGAAATTCCCAGAAGTTCCAAAACGTCTTGGTGTTATCGGTGCAGGTGTTATCGGTTTAGAGTTAGGCTCGGTATGGCGTCGTCTTGGTTCGGAAGTTGTTGTATTTGAAGCATTAGATACTTTCCTGCCAATGGCTGATAAAGCACTTTCTAAAGAATTTCAAAAAATCTTGAAGAAACAAGGTTTAGATATTCGTATTGGTGCAAAAGTTTCTGGTACAGAAGTTAATGGTCGTGAAGTGACTGTTAAATATAACCAAGCTGGCGAAGATAAAGAGCAAGTATTTGACAAATTAATCGTTTGTGTAGGTCGTAAAGCTTATGCAGAAGGTCTATTGGCAGAAGATTCAGGCATTAAACTCACTGAACGTGGTTTAGTTGATGTAAATGATCAGTGCCAAACATCTGTTGAAGGCGTTTATGCAATCGGTGACTTAGTTCGTGGTCCAATGCTTGCTCATAAAGCAATGGAAGAAGGTGTGATGGCTGTTGAGCGTATCCATGGTCATGCTGCTCAAGTAAATTATGACACTATTATTAGTGTTATTTACACGCATCCTGAAGCTGCTTGGGTTGGTTTAACTGAAGAACAAGCTGCTGAAAAAGGTCACGAAGTTAAAGCCGGTCAATTCCCGTTTGCGGTTAATGGTCGTGCATTAGCTGCTGGTGATACAGCTGGTTTTGTTAAATTTGTTGCTGACGCAAAAACAGATCGTCTTTTGGGTATGCACGTTGTCGGTCCTAATGCATCAGACATCGTTCATCAGGGTATGATCGCACTTGAGTTTGTTTCTTCTGTTGAAGATTTACAGTTGATGACTTTTGGTCATCCAACGTTCTCTGAAGTTGTACATGAAGCTGCACTTTCAGTTGATGGTCGTGCAATCCACGCGATTCAACGTAAGCGCAAATAAAAACAAAAAGTGTGGTTCGCCACACTTTTTTGAATGAAGACGATTGGTTTATAAGACAGTCGTCGTCTCATAATGTAGTGTCCTAGTGTTAAGAATATCTAGGTCGCGTCACAATAAACAACGTAGTAGGTAATTAAATGAACTTACATGAGTATCAAGCTAAAGCGTTATTAAAAAAATATGGCATGCCAGTACAAGAAGGTATTTTGGCAACAAATGCAGATGAAGCAGTAGCTGCGTTTGAACAGCTTGGTGGTAAATTCGCGGTAATGAAAGCGCAAGTACATGCTGGTGGTCGTGGTAAGGCTGGTGGCGTAAAAGTTGCAAAATCAAAAGAAGATGTTATCGAATTTGCTAACAATATTATTGGTACTCGTCTTGTAACGTATCAAACAGATGCAAATGGTCAGCCTGTTAACAGCATTATTGTTGCAGAAGATGTCTATCCAGTTGAGCGTGAGCTTTACTTAGGTGCGGTTGTAGATCGTTCTAGCCGTCGTATTACTTTCATGGCTTCTACCGAAGGTGGTGTAGAAATCGAGAAAGTTGCTGAAGAAACACCTGAAAAAATTATTAAAGTTGAAGTTGATCCATTAGTAGGTTTACAACCATTCCAAGCACGTGAAGTTGCATTTGCTCTTGGTTTGAAAGATAAACAAATCGGTCAATTTGTTAAAATTATGTCTGCTGCTTACCAAGCATTTGTAGAAAATGATTTTGCTTTATTTGAAATCAACCCACTTTCAGTTCGTGAAAATGGCGAAATTTTATGTGTAGACGCGAAAGTAGGTATTGACTCTAACGCGCTTTATCGTTTGCCAGAAGTTGCAGCTTTGCGTGATAAATCTCAAGAAAATGAGCGTGAATTAAAAGCATCTGAATTTGACCTTAACTATGTTGCTTTAGAAGGTAACATCGGTTGTATGGTGAATGGTGCTGGTCTTGCAATGGCAACGATGGACATCATCAAGCTTTATGGTGGTCAGCCTGCTAACTTCCTAGATGTTGGTGGCGGTGCGACTAAAGAGCGTGTAATCGAAGCATTCAAAATTATTCTTGCTGATACTTCTGTACAAGGTGTTTTAATCAACATCTTCGGTGGTATCGTTCGTTGTGACATGATTGCTGAAGCAATTATTGCAGCAGTTCAAGAAGTAAACGTAACTGTACCAGTTGTTGTTCGCTTAGAAGGTAACAATGCTGAGCTAGGTGCGAAATTGCTTGATGAATCTGGTTTGAAATTAATTTCTGCAAACGGTTTATCTGATGCTGCAGAAAAAATTGTTGCTGCAGTTAAAGCGTAAGGGGAGTATCAATCATGAGCGTATTAATTAATAAAGACACTAAAGTATTGGTACAAGGTTTTACTGGTAAAAACGGTACTTTCCACTCTGCACAAGCTTTAGACTACGGTACAAAAGTTGTTGGTGGTGTTACGCCAGGTAAAGGTGGAACAACACACCTTGACCTTCCTGTATTCAATACAATGAAAGATGCTGTACGTGAAACTGGTGCTGATGCATCTGTTATTTATGTTCCAGCTCCGTTTGTATTAGATTCTATCGTTGAAGCGGTTGATTCAGGCGTTGGTCTTATTGTTGTGATCACTGAAGGTGTTCCAACAATCGATATGCTTAAAGCAAAACGCTATTTAGAAACTAACGGTAATGGTACTCGTTTAGTTGGTCCTAACTGCCCAGGCGTGATCACTCCAGGTGAATGTAAGATCGGTATTATGCCTGGTCACATCCACCAACCTGGTCGTATTGGTATTATCTCACGTTCAGGTACATTGACTTATGAAGCGGTTGCTCAAACAACTAAGCTTGGTTTAGGTCAATCTACTTGTATCGGTATCGGTGGTGACCCAATCCCTGGTATGAACCAAATCGATGCATTGAAATTATTCCAAGACGATCCTGATACTGATGCAATCATCATGATTGGTGAGATTGGTGGTACTGCAGAAGAAGAAGCTGCTGAATTCATTCAATCGAATGTAACTAAGCCAGTTGTTGGTTACATCGCTGGTGTAACTGCGCCTAAAGGTAAACGTATGGGTCATGCTGGTGCGATTATCTCTGGTGGTAAAGGTACAGCAGAAGAGAAATTTGCTGCATTCGAAAAAGCAGGTATGGCTTACACTCGTAGCCCAGCTGAACTTGGCTCAACAATGATGCAAGTGCTGAAAGAGAAAGGTTTAGCGTAATACGTTAGATTTATTTATCTTGAAAAAACCCAATGGTGACATTGGGTTTTTTTATGAGTGTAATATTGTGACAAAATACGTGCAAGATGCCGAAGAAATCATATAAATAAATTTTATGGATATAATTAACTGATTGTAATAGATGAAAGTATAACTTTTTATATTATGTTTAGGTTTTATTTTTTATTGAAAAAGCTTAATTAAAATATTAAAGGTGAGTTTTAAATATTATTTTTTTAATTTATACAGAACGATCTTTATTATACAGGTCATTCTTTCTTTTTAAGTTTTATTTAATAAAATGTTTATCTAAATTATTTTTTGTTGTTTTAAGTTTTTCGCATGGAAAATTAAATTTGATTTTGTTTTATTGTTTTTATTTTAAATGTAGGTATTACAGTGGCTTGTATTAATCATTATTTTAAAATTTGGTATATTTTTTTATTTAAGTTGAATTTGAGGTAAAATTTATAAATTTTATTATTGTGATTATTTTTTGATTAAACTATTATTTATAGTAAATATTAAATAATGAGGAATAATATGATTAAAATAAAATTATTTATTCCTGTGCATTGTGTATCTATTTTTGCTTTATTGTGTTGCGGAAGCGCTGTTTATTCAAATCCGATTGATCAACAGAGAGAGTATGCTGTTCAATTAATCCAGAAAGGAGAGGTTGATCATGGGTTACTTGATTTAAAGAAATTATTAGTTTTGTATCCTAAAGACCAAAAATTAATTGCGGATTATTTTGTACTTTCGTATGGAAGAAATACGCTTCGTGCGACTGAGTTGATTACCTGTATAGAAAATATACAAATAGAAGTATTTCCTATTTATGCGCAGACCAGTGTCGTGAAAACCTTAAGAGATGCCAGAGAATATTCTTTGGCTAAAAAGATGATTACAGGGTTTAGAGCTCATAATCCTCAAATGGGGTGGAACGTATGGTTAGCAACGATAGCTGCTGAAACAAAGCAAAATCAGGAAGCTCAAAGCATATTAAAACAAGTAGATATGCAGCAATTAAATGCAGAAGAACTAGTGCTGTTATCGCATACCTATCGATTAGTAGGAATGCCTATCCAAGCATTGCAAGCCGCAAATGCTGCTTTTGATAAGAAAAAAAATCAATTTTCTCAAGAGGAATATTTATTAGCACTGAATGATAACGGAAATTATAAGGTGGCAGATGAATATATAATGCGTTCTGTCTTATTTCAGACTCATCCTGATTTAGTGATCAGAATTAAACTCAGTCAATTCGCCACTCAAATCAAAAATGCAGTACTTGCTTATAAAACTGCTCAACAAGAAAGCAAATATGCAGATGCATATGTTGAATTAGACCAAGTGCTTGCTGAAATGGAATCGTATAAACCCATAGTAAATGGTTATCCTCATTGGCAAAAAAGCTTTTATGCTGATTACATCTATGCTTTAGCGAAACGTAAGCGTTACACTGATATATTAACTACTTTACAGAGTATTAGTATTCCACTAGATCTTTGGCCAACTTATACACGTCATGCAATTGCAGATGCGTATTTTGCTACCAATCAACCTGAACAAGCAGAGCAAGTTTATTTGTCATTATTTAATGAAAAGAACTATGCTGATTATGATGTTTATTCAGCCTTATATTATGCGTATTTAGAACAAGAAAAATTTGAAGAAGCAAATAACTTGATTGATGAAATGGAACATCAATTAAGACGGTATCAATATAGCCAAGTAAAAGGTGTAGATCGTACAACTCATGAAGATTGGGAACAATATTTAAGTTTAAAAGGGTTAAATCTTGCTTATCGGAATGAGCTAGAAAAAGCCGAACAGTATTTTGAAAATTTGGTTTCAACCGCACCAGGTAATATTGGTTATCAAAATAATCTGGCTTTGATTCAACGTTGGAGGCAAAAACCATTAACAGCGAAACTAACTTTAGAACAATGGAATGGTTTGGATGAAGTCAGCCAAATGACGGAAATCAACCAAATGAATAATGCGCAAGCTCTGGGAAATATTTCATATTGGAGAGAATTAAATAAAAAGCTCTTACAATCAGCTGCGGACGATACAGGTGTCCAACTAAGTTATAAAGAGTTAAAGGATCGCGATCGGTGGAGTGTAGAACATCATAGTTATTTTTCAAGGAATAAGTCTAATGATGATCGTCTATTAAATAGTTTACGAGGATCAAACGAACAGAGTTTCTGGACGCGTTTAAATAGTCCTTGGTTCAATGATTATTATCGTATCTTTCTTGAGCATCAATATCGAAAAGCACGGTATAAAAATAAGAAATTAGACGATGCTCGGGAAGGGTTGGGAATGGAATGGTCTTCAAATAGAAAAACAGCCAATATTCTATTGTCCGAAAGAAAGGATCAAGAGCGACTTGGTGTTAGATTGGATTGGTCACATTGGTTAAATGATCATTGGGCATACAACTTCTCAGTCGATTCTGATGCTGATATACCATTACAAGCGATTGCCCAAAAGCATAAAGGGCAATCTTATGTAGCCGCGATGAATTGGCAAGCTAATGAGTCTCGAAAAGCAGGTATTCAATATCAAGCGATAGATATTGATGATGGAAATTTACGACAAGCGTATCAGGCATATTTCAGTCAGCAATTTTTTCAATCACCACAACACACAAGCACAGCGACTGTTACTGGATATTACGGAAGAAATAAAGCTGTGCAAGTTGATTATTTTAACCCTGTATCTAGCCATAGCATCGAGTTAAATCTGCAACATGATTGGTTGACATGGCGTGAATATGAGCGTGACTTTAAACAGCATTTTGAGCTGACTCTGGGTACTTTTAAGCAAAAAGATTTTGCCCATCAGCCCGTTTATAACTTTTTGTATCGCCATGATTGGCGAATTTCACGTGTTTGGTATCTAAATTATGGCGTAGGGTGGGGATCTCATCCTTATGACGGTGAGCACGAAGACAAAACGTATGCCATTTTGGGCTTCGAAGGAAGGTTCTAATGAATATAAAATCTCCTTTCTGCTTATTGGCGTGTATAAGTGCAATGTCATTCAATCTGTTTGCACAACCTATCGATAAGGCAGTTTCCGAATCCGCACAAACGAGCTCTAAAGCTAATCAATTTGTGACGCTGACATTTCATGATGTTCGTGATGATGTCGCAGCAAAAGGTGATCGTGATTATTATGCGATTAGCAGTCAAAATTTTGCGCAATTTTTACAATGGATTAAAGATAATAAATGGCAACCGATACGATTAGAGGATGTTTGGCAAGCGCGTAATGCAGGAAAAGCTCTTCCTGAGAGAGCGTTGTTATTAACCGTTGATGATGGTGTATCGAGTGCATACACACATATTTTTCCATTATTAAAACTACATAAAATCCCTGCTGTATTTGCAATACCAACCAGTTGGATTAACGGCAATACCAAAGATGCTATTGAGGCATATGGTACAAGTAATTTGATGACATGGCAGCAAATGCGAGAAATGCAAGCTTCTGGCTTGGTGGAGTTTGGATCTCATAGTGACAATTTACATTACGGTATTGCCGCAAACCCTCAAAAAAATCTAGAGTTCGCAGCAATTACTCGGCAATATTTTCCTCAGTCTGAAAGTTATGAGACTGATGAAGCCTTTAGACGTCGAGTCTTGAATGACTTGCTACAATCTAAGCAAATTTTAGATAAAGAGCTAGGTACTAATACTCGCGCAATCTTTTGGCCTTATGGAGCTGTGACCAAAGAAACCGAGGAATTGGCGAGTATGGTAGGTTTACCGTTGTCATTTAGCCTAGGTAGTGAGTTAAACACAGCAGATTTATTTGGGACTTATCAACGTGCTTTGATCATTGATAATCCAATACCAGCTCAAATTTACGCTGAAATGCAAGATTTTGTATTGGATCGGCATGCACCTTATAAGCAACGTAAGAGTTTTTTGCGTTTTAATTTAGCTGAACTGGTAAAAGATAATGGAAATTCTGAACAGCGATTAGGTCAATTATTGGATCAGGTTGGAGCTTTTAAGTCGAATAATTTATTGCTGACCGTTGTTGAAGATCAGAATGATGATGGAAAAATTGATGTTGCTTATTTTCCTAATCGTAGTTTACCGATGAAAGCGGATTTATTAAATCGGGTGGTCTGGCAAGCACGTACACGGATTGCAAATAAAGTTTATGCAGAACTTCCTCTGAGTTTAGAAACTCAACAAGGTTACGACTTGTCAGAGTTAACTGCAGATTTAGTCAAAAATAATAGTTCCATCACGGGTTTGATGATTGAAACAGATAACACATTACACTGTGCAATTAGTCAGCGAGATTGGGATCACATTTGTCAGAAGAAAATCAATGATGTATTGGCGATCAAAAATAAGACTAAATTGAAAGCAAATTATTACGTCAATGTCAGTACAAATTATCAGACAGCACTAAAATTTAGTTACAAGGGAGCCCAGTGGGGTGGGCTACAAAAGTTACTGCAGTTGATTCCTGATCATGCTGATTTTCTGTATATCGCTTTAGATTCGAATCAATCAAAAAATAATATAAATGAGCTAGATAAAGTTTTATCGACTTTAACTGAACGTGAAAAACAACATTTGATCATTAGTTTGCAGATCGATAATCAAGCTTCTTCTTATGATTGGAAGAAATATCAGAAAATCTATCAGCAATTAAAAAGACAAGGTGTTCAAAAAATTGGTGTAGATAATTATCAGCTTTCTTATGGGGCTACGATTCATCAATATCTTTATCGTGAGTTGAGCTTAAATGGTAGTCCGCTCAGCTATCGCAATCCTTATGTGTTGAAACAAGGAGGGCGCTAATTATGGAATTTTTTTCAGATATTTCTTTAAGCGACTTATTTTTTGGCTTTGCATTTTTATTTCCTTTATTAATGGCTTGGCTTTGGATGGCGGGTGGAATTTGGTTTTATTTCAAACGTGAATTTCGGCAAACGGTTTTCCCTGAACCTAGTCAAGAAAGTTGTAGCATTATCATTCCTTGTTTTAATGAAGAAGAACAAATTCGAGAAACCATCAAGTTCGCTATGCAAAGCCAATATCCTGATTTTGAGGTGATTGCTATAAATGATGGAAGTACGGATAAAACCGCAGAGATTTTAGATGAACTTGCGTTGCACTATCCAAAACTACGTGTGGTGCATTTGGCAGAAAATCAGGGCAAAGCATATGCCTTGAGAGCAGGTGCGATGGTCAGCCAGCATGAGTTTCTAATTTGCATTGATGGCGATGCTTTACTGCATCCTCATGCCGTTTTTTGGATGATGAATCATCTAACACACTATCCGAGAGTCGGTGCAGTAACTGGTAATCCACGCATTATTAACCGTTCAAGTGTGTTGGGAAAAATTCAAGTGGGTGAGTTCTCTTCAATCATTGGATTGATTAAACGTGCACAACGTACTTATGGGCGGATTTTTACGGTATCAGGGGTGATTGCAGGTTTTAGAAAAACAGCACTAGATCGAATTGGTTATTGGCGTGATGACATGATCACAGAAGATATTGATGTCTCATGGCGGCTCCAGTTCGATCATTGGGACTTACAGTATGTACCAAAAGCACTTTGTTATATCTATATGCCTGAAACCTTTAAAGGATTGTGGCAACAACGCCTACGTTGGGCGCAAGGTGGTATCGAAGTCTTATTTGCTTATGTACCGAAGTTATTTAAATGGCGTTTAAGACGCATGTGGCCAGTCGTTTTTGAAGCAATTATCAGCGTGATTTGGGTTTATGTAATGACTGCTATCATTCTTCTTTATGTGATTGGATTATTTATAGAATTACCTGAACAATGGGCGGTTACTACCGTATTGCCTAACTGGTATGGGATTGTTTTAGGTACGACCTGCCTTATACAGTTTTTAGTGAGTTTGATGATCGATCGCCAATATGACAATAGTCGAACCTTACGGACATATTTTTGGGTTATCTGGTATCCATTATTTTTCTGGGTATTAATGACCATCACAACCGCGATCGCATTGCCAAAAACCATATTTAAAAAACCAAAACGTGCACGTTGGGTAAGTCCTGATCGTGGATTTAGAGAGGGGCAAGATCATGTCAAACTTTAAAATGGTCTATGACCTTACACAATTGGAAATTCCTCAGTACATTGATGAACCTCGTTATGTCAGAAACAAAACGGCTGGCTATGGATTGTTTTTTTTAGGTTGGTTGCTTTGGATATGGATTTTTATGCCATTAATCACTGCATTATTATGGATTTTCCAAGGTTTCAGTGTATATGAACAATTATTCGTGATGAATATACCAGAGCAATCGATTGATATCCTTTATTTAATCATTTCAATCATGTTGTTCATCCTGACTTTAATTATTTGGGCGACCTATAATTGGTTTCGTTTTTATAATAAAGAAAGAAGATCCTTTCCGAAAAATATTTCTGTTGATCAATTGGCACAGAGTTTCGAGTTAAATACCGAACAAATGAATGCCTTAAGAGATGCTAAGAATGTCACCCTGCATTATGATCAGGAAGGAAGATTAACCAATTTTGAGCTGGCTGAAAAACAATAAAAAACGCGGTCAAGACCGCGTTTATTTTTGACCTATTCTTATCAATCTAATTTATTTTGAGATTTTAAAGTGTTGGTAAGGCCGTTAATATCACCACCTTGTAGGCCTAATTCATTCATTAAGCTATCGATCAAAGGCGCTTGAGAACGGTAGCGTAGGGCACTATTCACAACCTGATCAGACAAAGATGTTTGACCATTTTCAGTGGTTTCACCTGATGTAGTACCACCAGCAAAACCATTTAAACCATTCACCTGTAGAATCTTGATATCGTCAATATTCTCCATTGGTTTAACGCTTTCACGAATAATATCTGGTAAATGTTTGAGTAAGGCTAAACGAACTTGCATCTCTACTTGCTCTGCAGAAAGAACATTGGCTGCCTCATTCACTGCACGTGTACCTTCAGCATCTACTTGATATTGCTTTTCGAGAGCTTGTGCGAGAAGTACCTTAGCATCAGCTTCACCTTTTGCCTTTAAGCGTATTTTTTCGGCTTCAGCTTCTGCAGCAATTCGAACAGCTTCTGCTTCATCTGCTGCAGCTTTTTTACCTGCATCAGCTGCCACAGTAATCGCAATCGCTTCTTTTTCAGCAGTTTGTTTGGCTGCTACAAGCTCGACAGCTTTTTGACGTTCTGCTCTTTGAGTTTCTCGCACCGTGACGACTTCTTCTTCAGCTTTTACAGCCTCAGCTCTGGCTTTGTCAGCTTGAGCTTTAGCTTCAGATTCGGCACGTGATTTTTCAGCGATAGCAATTGCACGATCTTGCTCTGCGAGTTCGATAGTTTTTTTCTGTTCAACTTGTGCTTTTTGAATAAGTTGAGCTTTTTGGATATTTTCGTTTTCTACATCACGAGCAGAAGCGATACGTTTAAGTTCAACTTCACGTTCAGCAGCAATACGAGCTTCTTCGGCTTCACGCTTTTTACCTGCTTCTTGAGAAGCAATTTCAGCATGTTGTTCTGCTTTACGAATCGAAATTTCGCGTTCTTGTTGCAGTTTTGCATATTCTTCTTCACGAGAAATCTCAAGGCGCGCACGCTCTGCTTCAAGATTTTTAGCACGAATCGCTAAATCAGCATCCTGTTCAATATCATTACGCTTCTTACGACGGTCTTCGATTGTTTCTGTAAGTTTAGTTAAGCCTTCAGCATCAAAAGCATTTTGTGGATTGAAATATTCAAAACCAGTTTGATCTAAACCTGTCAATGAAACGGTTTCAAGTTCTAAACCGTTTTTAGATAAATCTTCAGAAACCACCTGTTGAACTTTTTGTACAAAGTCGACACGCTTTTCATGCAGTTCTTCCATTGCCATTTCCGCGGCTACAGCACGTAAAGAGTCGACAAATTTACCTTCGACTAAATCTTTTAACTCCTGTGGAGACATGGTTTTCCGACCTAAGGTTTGTGCTGCAGTCGCAATGGATTCACCTGTAGGTTTAACGCGAACGTAGAATTCTGCCATTACATCTACACGCATACGGTCACGTGTAATCAAAGCTTGGTCAGCTGCACGTTTTACTTCTAGACGCAATGTGTTCATATTGACGGGGATGATTTCATGCAATACAGGAAGCACAATCGCACCTCCATTCAAGATGACTTTTTCTCCACCGAAACCAGTTCTTACGAATGAAACTTCTTTGCTTGAACGAGTATATAAACGAGCAATGACGATACCGATAAATATCAGTGCTGCGAAAATTACACCTGTAATAATTAAAATTTCAGTCAATGCTGAATTGAACATTAAAACACCCTCATATCATTTATATTAAGAAAAATTAAGCGGAAATAGCCTGAAAGCCAATTTTGGTTCTTTGAGTTAAAATCACATCTTGACCTTGAGTAAAAACAACATCTAATTCTGGTTCCACTAAAACATAGTGCATTTGTCCAAATTGATCTTTCACTTTTGCTTGGGCAGGAGAATTAGGCTTTGCCTCACCCAATATAATTTTGGCAGTACGACCAATCAGATCATCACTATGAATTGCAGTTGTTTCATCTTTAGGAATAATTTTGGAAATGAGTTTTGCTGCAACACGAACGAGTGGCATACATAGAAAAAGACAGGCAGGTGCAATGATCCAAGCAGATAGATAGTGTTCAGTAAAATTGAAAAAAACATCTTGAATAATTAAACCAGTGAGTGAATAAACAGTTAGGAAAATAATCAACCAAACTAGTAAAGGTACTTTTCCAAGATACAGCCATTCTAAAAACTGAGTGAAAAGGTTATCTGCATGATCCATTGAAACATCAGCGTGATCAACGTCAGTCAAACTATCGGGAAGAAATTGATCGATGAAGCTGCTGCTTCCCCCAAACATTAATAAAATCAATTCCAATACACCTATACATAGACATAGCAATAAAGAAACGCTAAAAACAATGTTGGAAGGGTGTATTAATAAATCCCATATCATTTGTATATACTCTTTTTTCTTTTGGAAAAATTTTTTTAAAAAAATTATAAAAACTAATTATTTATAAGATTAATTGTATCGAGCATAAAATTCAATCAAATTCCAAGCTAAATATTTAAAGCAAAAAAAACGCAATGATTGGGGTTGTCATTGCGTTGAACAACGAATCTGTAAAACAGTTTCGGTTGAAAGGAGAAATGTCATGAGATTAGTGTTATCTAACCTACTTGGCTATACTAATAAAAAACTTGACTGTGTTCATAGATATTCGTGTTAACGAGTGTTATCAAGTGTTAATAAGTGACAAAATTTGTTAGTTATTGGGTTCGGGTTAAAGTTCCTAAAATAAACTTAAATCAAAAGCTTAAATAAAAATAGCCCAAAAAATGGGCTGTTTTTATGGTAAAAGTATTGTAATTAGAATTTAAATAAACCTAATCCACTTTTTACTTCATCTAAAGTTTGTTGCGTGATATCTCGACATTTGTCAGTACCATGCTTAAGAATATCCATAATATAGTCTGGATCTTTTTCAAGTTCAGCACGACGTTCACGGATTGGAGTGATGAGTTCCTTTAGAATACCTTCTAAGCGTTTTTTAACTGTACCATCACCTAAACCACCACGACGATAATGTGCTTTTAATTCTTCAACTTCTTCTTTGTTTGGATCAAATGCATCTAAATAAGTGAATACGATATTTCCTTCAACTTGACCTGGATCTTCAATACGCAAGTGATTTGGATCGGTGTACATCGCATTGACAGCTTTTTTAATGTCTTTATCAGAAGCATTTAAAACAATAGTATTACCTAAAGACTTTGACATTTTTGCCTTACCATCAAATCCAGGTAAACGTCCCATGTTCGATAATAATGCTTTGCATTCAGGTAGGAGGTCATGTCCAATTTGACGATTTACACGACGAACAATTTCATTGGTTTGTTCAATCATTGGAATTTGGTCTTCACCTACTGGTACAACCGTTGCTTTAAATGCCGTAATATCCGCTGCTTGAGCAACTGGATAGCATAAAAAACCAGCAGGAATATCACGCTCAAAACCGCGCATCTGAATTTCAGATTTAATTGTTGGATTACGTTCTAAGCGAGCAACCGTAACGAAGTTGAGGTAAAGCATGGTCAGCTCATTGAGGGCTGGTAAACATGATTGAACGCAAATCGTTGTTTTAGTTGGATCAATTCCAACGGCAAGATAATCTAAAGCAACTTGAAGAATATTATTTCGTACTTTATCAGGATTATCTGCGTTATCAGTCAAAGCTTGAGCATCAGCAAGTAATAAGTGTTGATGATGACTGTCTTGTAAACCAACACGAGAACGCAATGAACCGACAAAATGACCTAAATGAAGTTGTCCAGTAGGGCGGTCGCCAGTCAAAATGATTGGACGTTGATCAGCATTACTCATGATATGTTCCAAGTTTCAGTGATTTCATAAATATAAAATTGACCTTATTGTACGGGAAATAAAAAAATTTCGTCAGCGATTGAACAAACTTTTATGAAAATAATGTTGTGAATTTATTGAGTAAATCTACAATAGCGAGATAAATACAAACTAGGAAATAAAAATGGCGAGTGGTTTATTACTATTACTTGATGATATTGCAACAATTTTAGATGATGTTGCTGTAATGAGTAAAATGGCAGCAAAAAAAACAGCTGGCGTATTAGGTGATGATTTAGCTTTAAACGCTCAACAGGTGAGTGGTGTTCGCTCTGACCGAGAATTACCAGTTGTGTGGAGCGTAGCAAAAGGCTCATTTGTTAATAAACTCATTCTTGTTCCATTAGCATTGTTAATTAGCGTAGTTGCACCTTGGCTTATTAATCCATTATTGATGATTGGTGGTCTGTTCCTTTGTTATGAAGGTGTAGAAAAAGTAGTACACATGCTACATCACAAAAAAGCAAAAACTGCCGAAGAAGCAAGTGCTGATCTAGAAGCAATAGAGGTTGATTTAGCAAAATTTGAAAAAGAAAAAGTCAAAGGTGCAATACGTACAGATTTTATTCTATCTGCTGAAATTGTTGTGATTTCGTTGGGTACTGTTGCGACAGCCGCATTTATGACTAAAGTATCTGTATTGAGTGTTATTGCGATTGCCATGACAATTGGTGTTTATGGTTTTGTAGCGATGATTGTCAAAATTGATGATTTAGGGTTGTATTTAACTCAACAAGCTTCAGAATTTAAAAATAAAGTAGGTCGTGGTTTACTGGCTTTTGCTCCGATTCTGATGAAAACATTGTCTGTCGTTGGTACAGTAGCAATGTTTTTAGTCGGTGGTGGCATCATTACACACACGATTCCTTTATTACACCATTTTACGGAAGAAACTGTTGATCATTTGGAGTTAATCCCAAGTTTTGGTTCAATCATTGGTGCATTAACACCAACATTAATTAACTTGGGTATTGGATTTATCGCGGGTGCTATTGTATTAATTGTTGTCGGGCTAATACAAAAAGTTTGGTCAAAAGCATCTAAATAAAAAGAAACCGTCATCATTATAATAAAGAGAGGTAGTCATGCGTTGGAAAGGGCGTCGTGTAAGTACCAATGTGGAAGATCGTCGTGGTGGTGGCGGTGTTAAAGCTGGTGGTATTAGTATCATCGGTTTAGTGGTTGCATTTATTGCTTGGAAGTTTTTTGGTGTTGATCCTCAGCAAGCTTACCAAGCAACACAAGCTGTTACCAGTGAAACAACATCAACAGCCGAAGCACCGCAAAATCTGACTTTAGAACAAAAAGAAGCAAGTGAGTTTGTGGGTACGGTATTAGCTGATACAGAAGATACATGGACGCCAATTTTTCAACAATTAGGCATGACTTATAAGCCACCTCGACTAGTTTTATTTAGTGGGGTAGTGAAGTCAGGTTGCGGTACTGCGCAATCGGCAATGGGTCCCTTTTATTGCCCAGCAGACCAAAAGGTTTATATCGATACTTCTTTCTTTAAAGATATGCGCCAACAAATGGGTATTTCTGGTGAGCAAAATCAAACAGAATTGTCACGTCAAGATCAAGCTGGGGATTTTGCACAAGCTTATGTCATAGCACATGAGGTTGGACATCATATTCAGAACCTACTTGGTATCTCAGGAAAAGTGCAGCAGGCTCGTGCGCAATCCAGCCAAGTAGAAGGAAATCAACTTTCAGTTCGCTTAGAACTTCAAGCAGATTGTTTCGCTGGTATTTGGGCGAATCAAAATCAACAAAGAACACAATTTCTCGAACAGGGTGATATCGCAGAGGCAATGGATGCTGCTGAAAAAATTGGTGATGATTACTTACAAAGAAAAGCAACAGGTCAAGTTGTACCAGATAGCTTTACTCATGGTACAAGCGAACAACGTATGCAATGGTTTGAGTTGGGATACACCACAGGTGATATCAATCAATGTAATACTTTTAAATAGTCTGAATTTTATTTATTGTTGATTTTCATACGAAATTTATACCGATATATCGTTTCGCTCGATTAAAATAACAATGTTTAGCTGATGGAGTAATTTCCTAGCTAAACTATAAGGTTTAGAAAAAGAAAGAAAAAGAAGTGAACTTCTGATGAGGTGATGCCTTATGCATTTATATTGTACGCATTATGGCGAGAGTCTGAGCACTGAATGAGCTAAATCTGAAGGTGATGAAAAAAGAGGTGGTATGGGTAATTTTTTTCTCTTACAAGCTTTGACAGCAGTTTTTACTCTCTCAATTGCAACCACTATTTTCAACAAACGTGTACTCGGTTTCCCACAAGCAATTGGGGTGCCGATTGTCTCAGCTATCTTTGTATTTTTATTACAATGGGGTGCCAGTCTTTTAAACGGGAACCAATTTGTTGAAATCAATATTCACAATATTGAATCCGCAGTACGTGATATCGACTTTTATGATTTTCTAATTAATGGTGTGATTTGTTTCATTCTTACATCATCAGCTTTAAAGTTCAAAATTTCTGACCTACAAAATTATTGGAAACCGATCAGCATTCTTGCCACCATTGCGCTAGTACTTTGCGCGATGATTTATGCTGGATTACTTTATGTATTCCAATGGTTAGTTGGTTATCCAGTACCGATTTCTGTATTGCTGCTATTAGGTGCTGCATTAGGTGCAACAGATCCTATAGGGATTAAAGGGGTCTTAAGTTCCATTCGAGCACCGCATCATTTGATTGTAAAACTAGAAGGCGAATCATTATTTAATGATGCGATGTGTATTGCGTTATTCATGACATTACTCAACGTTATTCGTGGCGAGCATTTTTCACTTATCAGTACGATTGAAACACTAATCTACGAAATTCTTGTTGCAGTGCTTATAGGATTTGCATTTGGACTTGGGATTTTACGGCTACTAAAAGGTAAGCATGAGATGGAATCTTTGATTCTTACAACTGCTTTACTAGCCAGTGGTTCATATTTAGTTGCACTATTTGCACATGCTTCAGCACCGATTGCATGTGTGATTGGCGGCTTGATCGTTGGTAATAAGTGGCAGGAGATCCGAGAACAACGCGAAATCAGGGAGGTAAATCATTTTTGGCATACCGTCGAAGGGATTATTAACTCGTTCTTGTTTACTCTAATTGGCTTAGAGCTTTTTATCTTAGATCTAAGTGCAAACTTGATCATCGGCGGAATATTTGCCTTTTTAATTCTGCATCTCTCTCGATTCGCAGCGAATTTTGCGGCGTTCAGGCTTTTTCCCTCTTTTAAGAACAAAAGTTATAACGGTAGTTTAACTATTCTTTCTTGGGGAGGTGTTCGAGGTGGAATCTCATTGGCATTAATACTCGCTGTAGCAAACATTCCTGCTTTAAGTCCTTATAGTAGTATTTTAATTGGTTACACATTCATTAGTGTTCTGCTGTCTGGCGTTGTTTGTGGTTTAGGTTTACCCGCAGTAATGAATGCATTTTATTACAATCCCAATGAGGAGAGAAATGGTGTAAAAGGTGCTTACCAACGCTTATGTCATAAAATGAATCGCCGTGGTTTTAAGTATGTGGTCACAGAAGACCAAGATGGAAAGGAAATCATTAAAATCTATAACCCTGAGCTAATAACCAATAAAAAGTCTGAAGATACAAAAACAGAAATCTATCATCCAGAAAAAGAAAAAGAAGTTGAACAATTGCAGAATCCGAATAATTTCTAAAATACATTGCATGGTTATGTAGTTCTAGATTTGAACTTGTTTATTTGTGTTTATACGATAATAAGTTTTTTTTAATATGTAAGTTTTGTTAGTCCCTAACGAGATAAAAACAGAATAATTTCAATAGGGTTTATGGCTAAGCTCTTGAAAAATTTTGCTTATTTTTTATCCATAAATTGACATTTTCTATGGAAAATACGATTTTAATGAAAGTAATTATTGGTCTGCTGAATAACTGATTGTTATTAGTCAATTTTAAATTTTGTTACTTAATTTACTGATCTGTAAATAGTTAAAATATTATACTTTTAGTTAATATATTTTTTTTTAATGTGTTGAGTTAACCTTAAGAGAAAAGCCGGTTTAACAATTGTTAATAATATTTAACAAATTAATTCACAAGTGTATTTTTTTTAATTATTTAAAGTTTGATTTAACGGTTTTTGACTTTTTAATCAAAATGTCCTGTCATTTTTGTAAATTTTTTTTGTGATATATTTAACAAAAAATGATCTTAATTTAGATTCTAAGAGGTATGGGAAATGATTATTAAACTTGACGAATATACATACACAAAAATTATTAAATAATCAGAGGAATAGCCAAAATGTCTGAAATTCAAATTATTTCTAAGGAAAGCCATAAAACACTTTCTACTACAATGGAAAGTACTACGGTAATCCTCCCATAAATAACCGAAGTTAAAAGTAGAGGTTAAGCAGCCATTAGAGGTGGCTTTCCTTTGTTAGCTTGATGTGGTCTTTCATGGTTGTAATGCCACAACCAGTTT